>JAEEGL011680872.1_pt1 | contig 11000 bp, 6 predicted proteins | sample 9134231 | NCBI WGS metagenome assembly JAEEGL01 (sample SAMN16246548, study PRJNA631951) | gut metagenome | biome: gut microbiome; feature: rumen; material: fiber-attached | host: Bos | place: Iran: Karaj | collected 2018-10 | reverse complement strand
GTCTTCACCATGAACTCAAAGGCCTTGGCCTGCATGAAGGACTGTCCCTTGTCGTCATCGGCACCGCGAGCCCAGATGCGTCCGTCCTTAACGACCGGTTCAAACGGGCTGGTCTTCCACAAGTCGAGCGGTGCCACCGGCATCACATCGTAATGTCCATAAACCAGCACGGTAGGTTTGTCCGACCCGACGGTCTTTTCCCCGTACACCACCGGATTGCCATCCGTAGGCATCACCTCAGCTTTGTCGGCACCGGCGGCAAGCAGCAGTTCGCGCCAACGTTCGGCGCAACGCACCATGTCATCCTTGTGTTCCGCCTCCGCACTGACGGACGGAATGCGGATCAGGGAGAAAAGCTCTTCCAGAAAACGCTCCCTGTTCTGCCCAATATATTCCTTTACATCTTTCATAATAATATATTTTAAATTTTAAACTCTCAAATTTCTTTCATTGCATTAATGGAAATGTGATGAATGCAAGAAGGTAAAAGAGGGCGCCTTTTGAGACACCCTTTTCAAAAACTTACCGTTGTGCGGCTGCCCTGTCGGCCAGGGCGGTGAATGCCGCACCTTGGTCTGCATTCACTTCGGCCTGCCGGTACATGCCGGCAATTTGGACAATCTGGTTGCAGATGGCACGGTTACGTTCCCAATCATCCCGCACAATCTCCATTTTATTGCCCTTGAATTTGGCATAATAGCGGTTTTCCAGCTCCATCTGGCCCACGTAGTCGTTGAACAGCTTCAACCCCTCTTTGGTCGCCTCCGGCAGCCCGCATTTGAAATAGAGCTCGCCCAGGTAGAGTTCCATGTTGTCGTAGGGGATGGTGTTTTGCGGGAACCAGCTGTAGCAAAGGTTCAGCACTTCGTATGCCTCCTTCGGCCGTTGTTTCGCCACGAAGGCATCCGCCAGCCGGAGCATGAACATTTTCAGATTGATGACGGTTCTCGTGTAGTCCTCGCTAAAATACACGTCCGGATTGGCATACTCGCTGAAATCAAATTTCTTGACGTTTTCATAGAGCACATCCGGATTGACACGTCCGTAGAGGCCGCCCAATGTGTTGGGGTCGTCATCCCTGACTGGAACCAGACGGTAGGCAAGACCCTCCATCTGGAAATATTTGTCCAGTCCGAAGAAGGACTCGGAGCCTGTGGTTGCCACATAATAGATGGGACGTTCCCAATTGTTATTGGCAAGAATGTCCATCATGGCGATATATGCCTTGGAGATAATCATTATTGTGTCCTGCCCGTTGGCTTGGTAGATGGTCTCTTTCGGCATGTTCCAGACCACCCTGTCCACAATCTTGTCCGTATCGCTGGGATGTACTGTGCCGTTGGCGATCACCTTCTGACGGTCCACATCAAGGTAGAATCTGGTGGTGCGGATGTAGGCATCACGTTTGTTGTTCTGCGGATTGTACATGATATCCTTCATCACGTTTGCCAGGTTCTGCGGGCTCTTGATCTCGTTCCTGGCAACCAGCATGTCGCGGGTCCCCTGTTTGTACATCTCCTTGGTCATCCTGATAGGTGCAGGTTCGCCGTCGTATGCCTTGCGCTTCATCTGGTCGAGATACCAGTCCGTGCCTGCTAAGGAAAGGTTGCAGATCCGGATGTCGGTGCGGTATCCCTCAACCTCCTGCATGTACCACAGAGGGAAGGTGTCGTTGTCCCCGTTGGTGAACAGGATGGCGTTCGGTGCGCAGGAATCAAGGTAGGCCTTGGCAATCTCGCGTGTAAGGAAGCGGTTGGAACGGTTGTGGTCGTCCCAGTTCTGCGCCCCCATTATTGCCGGCACCGTTACACAGACGGCAGTGGCAAGTATGGCCGAGGCTGTCGGGTTGACCTTTTTGCGCAGGCCGTCATAGATGGCGTACACGCCAAGCCCTATCCACATGGCGAAGGCGTAGAAGGAGGCTGCAAAGGCGTAGTCCCGCTCGCGCGGCTGGTAGGCGTACATGTTCAGGTAAACCCCGATGGCTATACCTGTCATGACAAAGAGCGCCAGAATCACCATGCCGCTGTGCGGATCCTTCCTGAATTGGTATATCAGACCGACCAGTCCCAGAATCAGCGGAAGGAAGAAATAGCGGTTGTTGCCCGGGTTCTTCATGTGTTTCGGCATGTCCTGCGGTCCGAGGCGGGCCTCATCGATGAACTTTATGCCGGAAATCCAGTTGCCGGTGCGCTTTCCGCCGAATCCCTGGTCAACAGTCTGACGGCCTACAAAGTTCCACATGAAATAGCGGCCGTACATGTAGCCCATCTGGTATTTGAAGAAGAATTTCAGATTCTCTCCGAAGGAGGGTGTGCGCGGCACGCGCTGTCCTCCGATAGTCTCGTATTCGTCATGGATGTCCGCCCAAATCTTGTACTGGCGTACACGCGGCCCTTCGCGGTTCCACATGCGGGGGAAGAATGTGCAGTAGTTGCCGTCATAGACAACCTCGGATTTTTCGCGGCTGTCACCGATCACATATTCGCCGCGGATGGTCAGTTTTCCGTTGGCATATTTTTCCTTGTTGTCATCCATGAATTTCTTGGCATCCTTTTCCTCGAAGAATGAGGCAACCTCGTCGCCGTTGTAGCGTACAACGTAGTTCTTGACATAGGAGGGTTTGCCGTCTTCATAATCCTTTATCGGGGTATTGTAGTATGGACCGTACACCAGCGGTGTCTTGCCGTACTGGTCTCGGTTGAGGTAGGAGAGCAGCGCCACCGCATCGTCCGGGTTGTTCTCGTCCAGCGGCGTGTTGGCGTTGGAGCGGATTACCAGTATGAAGAAGGTGGAGTAGCCGATCAGTATGAAGGCGAAACTGAGGGTCAGGATGTTCAGCAGCCGTTTCCGGTGCTTTTCCGAATAGAGGACTCCCCATACGATCAGTCCGATGACCAAGGCGAAAAAGACGATGGCTCCGGTGTTGAACGGTGCATGGAACCCGTTGACGAAAATGCGCTCAAATGTGCCGGTCAGTTTTACAATCCATGGCACAATTCCCCACAGGATCAATGCGATCATGACAAATGAGAGCAAAAGGGCGTAAATGACACCTTTTGTTGTCGGTTTGTACTTGCGATAGTATACAACCAGCACCATGGCGGGCAGAGTAAGCAGGTTCAGCAGGTGCACGCCGATGGAGAGCCCCACCAGATAGGCGATAAGTATCAGCCAGCGGTAGGAGCCGTTCTCGTCAGCAACCTGGTCCCACTTCAGTATGGCCCAGAAGACCAATGCCGTGAAGAAGGATGACATTGCATAGACCTCACCCTCGACCGCCGAGAACCAGAAGGTGTCTGAGAAGGTGTAGGCGGCCGCACCGATCAGTGCGCTGCCGAAGACGGCGATGAGCTGCGCAACGCCCATCTCCTTGCCCGACTTTTGGGCAAGACGTTTTGCAAAGAGTGAAATGCTCCAGAAAAGGAACATGATGGTGAGCCCGCTGCAGAGTGCCGACATCCGGTTGATGCAGATGGCGATGTGTGCGGCATCCTGCGCGAACATCGCGAAGAGGCAGCCGAGCAGCTGGAATGTGGGCGCCCCGGGAGGGTGTCCCACTTGCAATTTACAGGCCGTGGCAACGTATTCGCCGCAATCCCAGAAACTGACGGTGGGCTCCGCGGTCATGAAGTAAACCATGGTGGCCAGCAGTCCGACCACCCATCCCAACGTTGTGTTGATGATTTTGAATTTTTTATCCATGTTTTGTTACTTTGTGTTTTCAGGTTTCAATGTGGTGACGGAGTAGTGGTTGAAGTCGAAGAACTTTTTGGCGAGATCCCTGATCTCCTCCGCCGTGATGGAATTGACCCATTCGTTGTATTTTGAAATCACCTCGTCCCTGTTTTCATTATAATAATATGAACCGTAGATTATGTTCATCCAGGCTCCGTTCTCCTGCAGCTGCGTCTCGCGGCTCTTGATCATCTGCTCCTTGGCCTTGGCCAGAGTTTCGGCGTCCGGTCCCTTCTTGGCATATTTCTTGAGCACCTTCAGAGCGGCTTTCTCAACCTTCCCGCTCTTGTTGGGGTCGCACTGGATCTGGAACACCCAGTATACGGTCGGGACAGGTTCGAGGGTGTATCCCACGCTGCCACGCGGGCTGTAGGCGTCACCCATCTTCTCGCGGATGATCTCCGTGGTGGAAATCTGCACGCATTCGCCAAGCATGTCGGCCATGCGGCGGTTCCTCTGTGTGGCGTCAAAGCCCTCGGTTTCGCCCTGCATGATCACAATCGACATCTTCTCGGTGCCTTTAATTGCCAAGCCGTGGGTCACGCCGGCGGCAAGTCTTGGGGAGACATCATGATCCTTCTCGTTTTTCTGCTCACCGCCTGTGGGCAGGTTGTTCAGGTATTTTGCAATGATTTTTATATCATCATCGGTGATGTTGCCCACAAAGAAGAATGTCTGGTTTGAGGCGTCTTTGAACCTCTCCCTGAAAATCTGGTACATCCGGTCAAGATTCAGCTTGTCGAAATCGGCCTCGGTCGGGATGCCGATAAAGCGCTTGTAGTCCGGATAGGCGGTCTTGATCATCACATTCTGCAGCTCGACCTGCGGATAGGCGGCCAAAGCCTTGTACTGTGTGCGGAGCGCCTGGAGGTTCTTGTCAAAGGATTCCTGATCCTTGCGCGGTGAGGTGTAGTAGAGGTTCAGCAGCTGCAGCATCGTCTCCAGATCCTTGGGGGAGCAGTAGCCGCTGAAGCCCTGAGTGCGGTCCGAAATGGAGGGGCTGATGGAAATTGTCATTCCTTTCAGTTTCTTCTCAAGCTGTGTGGAGGAGAATTCTCCGATACCAGCATCGTCAATGAAACCGTCGGTCATGCTGACAAGGAAGGACTCCTCGTCGCTGTACAGGCAGGCGCCGCCGCGTGCGAATGACCTCATGCGGATCTCGTCCTCCTTGTAGTTGGTCTTCTTGACAATAAAGCGGATGCCGTTCGGCAGGGTGTATTCAGTGTAGTCCAGCGGCTGGTTCACCTTGCTGACGCGCGGGGTGACATCTGCCAGTGTCTGGTCGAAGAGCGGGGTCTCCTTGAAATTGTCCACCCAAGGTTCCGTCTGCACTCCCTTCATTTCCTGAATTATCTTCATGGCCTCCTTTTCCGTGAGAACCTTCAGATCCTCCCTTTCCGGTGCTGTCAGGTAGAAAATCAGGTTGTTGTCGGTGATCCAGTCGGCCACCACTGCGTTGACCTCCTCAAGCGTGATGCCAGGAACAAACTCCTTGGCATAGCTGTTCTCCCTGCGGATTCCGGGGATGCATTCGCCGTTCAGGAAGTTGCGGGTATATTCGTCTGCAAGACTGGTTGACGGGGTCTTGTCAGCCTCCTTGGCCGATTTGCGGTAGCTGTCCAGCAGCTCCTCCTTCTGGCGGTCAAGTTCGGTCTGCAGGAATCCGTGCTGGTCGATGCGCTTCATTTCGGTCAGCAGCAGGCGCACGGCCTCCTCCATGCGGTTGTCCTTCGGATAGGCGTACAGGGTGAAGGCGTCGCAGTCGCGTCCAAGGAACCCGCCGTATGCGCCGTATGCGGAAATCACAGGGGCGGAGGCCTTTTCGCACAATTCGCCGAAACGGGCGATGATCATGCCGTTGGCCAGGCTGCGGACAAGGCTCTGGCGGTAGTCGCCGATGGTGCCCTGCGGAGCTTTCTTATGCTTCCAGATAAGCTCGATTGTGGTGGATGTGGCCTCCTTGTCGGTGGCGATTGCGAACAGCGGCTCCTGATTGTCGGGGATGGGGAAGTAGGTGCGCGGTTTGGGGTTTTCGGTCTTCTTGTAGCCTCCGAAATACTCCTTCACCTTTGCCTCCATCTGGTCCATGTCAAAGTCGCCCACGATGATGACGGCCTGCAGGTCGGTGCGGTACCAGTCCTTGTAGAAGCGTACGATCTCCTCACGCTTGAAGTTCATTATCACCTCCTCGGTGCCGATTGGCAGCCTGTCGGCATATTTCGAACCTTTCAGCATGATGGGCCATGTCTTCTTCCTCAGACGGTCGCCCGCGCCCAGCGCACCGCGCCATTCCTCATGGATGACGCCGCGTTCGGCCTCGATCTCCTTCTGGTCGAAGAGCAGTTTTGATGCCCAGCCGTCCAGAATCTTCATGCCCATCTCAATCATTTCTGGGGTGTTCGGCATGTTCACGAAATAGACGGTCTCGTCAAACGAGGTGTAGGCGTTGATGTGGCTTCCGAACGCCACACCGGCCTTCTGCAGTTCCGAGACCATGGCGTTGTGCGGGTAGTGCTCCGTACCGTTGAAGGCCATGTGCTCGCAGAAGTGGGCCAGACCCTGCTGGGAGTCGTCCTCCAGAATGGAACCGGCGTTGGTGACCAACCGGAACTGGATGCGCCCCTCCGGTTTCTTGTTGACCCGCAGGTAATAGGTCAGGCCGTTGTCCATGTGCACCAGCCGTACATTTTTGTCCACAGGCACCTGGGCCTTAAGGTCGGATTTTTTCTGTTTTTTTGTTCCGGACAGGTCCGTGATTTGTGCGAATGCCATTTGCGATACGGCAAACAGGCAGATCAGTAGAAGTGAAACAAACCTTTTCATGTGTTTTATTATTTAAATATTTGTAAAATGGTTAATTATCAAAGTGCTTCAAATTGTTGTAGAAAACGGATGTCGTTCTCGAAAAAGAGCCGTATGTCCTTGGTCTTGTACAGCTGCTGCGTGCTCCGCTCCACACCGATGCCGATGGCGAAACCGCTGTATTTCTCCGGGTCGATGCCGTTGAGCGAAAGCACGTTCGGGTCGACCATGCCGCAGCCGAGAATCTCCACCCAGCCGCTGCCCTTGCAGATGTTGCAGCCCTTGCCGTTGCAGATGTCACAGCTTATGTCCATCTCGGCAGACGGTTCGGTGAAGGGGAAGTAGGAGGGGCGCAGCCTTATCTTGCGCTCTTTGCCGAACATCTCCTTCACAAAGTAGTCCAGAGTCTGCTTGAGGTCGGCAAAGGAGATCCCCTCATCGACGCAGAGTATCTCAACTTGATGGAAAATGCAGTGGGCGCGGGCGGTTATCGCTTCGTTGCGGAACACGCGTCCGGGGCATACCACGCGGATGGGCGGCTTGTTCGCCTCCATCACCCTTGACTGTACCGGTGAGGTGTGGGTGCGCAGCAGGATGCCCGGTTCCACAAAAAAGGTGTCCTGCATGTCCCGTGCCGGATGTTCCGGCGCGAAGTTCAGGGCGCCGAAATTGTGCCAGTCGTCCTCAATGTCGGGACCCTCCGCAACTGTGTAGCCGATTTTGCGGAAGACATCGCACAGCCGGTTGGTCACAATCGAAATCGGGTGCCTTGCGCCGGTCGTGATGCGGTTGGCGGGACGGGTGAGGTCATCGGGGCCTTCCGGACCGGCCTGTTTTGCCTCGCATGCGGCCTTAAGTTCGTTGTACCGTTCCAACACTCTTTGTTTCAAATTGTTCACATTCTGCCCAAAATCCTTTCTCTCGGCAGGCGGGATGTTCCTGATTTCATCAAAAAGGGCGATCAGAAACCCTTTTTTGCCCAAAAAACGTGAGCGGAACTGTTCGATCTCCTCCAACTTTTCAGAGCGGAACTGCTCAATCTCTTTCCTGAATTCTTCTAAATTGGCCATATCTCTCAATGTTGTTTTCGTTATTCTTCCACACGGACGGAAATTATCCGGACATCCTCCACCGGACGGTCCTCGCGGTTGGTCCTCACCGAAGCTATCCTGTCGATGACTGAGAGCCCTTCCACAACCTCTCCGAACACGGTGTAGTTCATGTCAAGGAAAGGGGTGCCTCCGATTGTCCTGTAGATGTTCCGTTGCTGCGGGGTGTAGCTGAGCCCGTACCTCCGGCAGATTTCGTCCAGCTGCCCGTCGGTCCAGGCTTTGCCCTGCACTATGTAGAACTGGGAGCCGGATGAGGCCTTTTCCGGATTGTTGTCGCGGGCTGCGGCCAATGCGCCCTTCTTATGGATGAGGTTCTTGTTGAATTCGGCCGGAACGGTGTAGTCCGGTCCGCCCATGCCCAGCGACTGGTCCGGCGCGGCATGTTTTGAATCAGGGTCGCCCCCCTGTATCATGAAGTCCTGTATGATGCGGTGGAAAAGCAGGCTGTCGAAGTAGCCCTCCCTCGCAAGTTTGATGAAATTGTCGCGGTGAAGCGGCGTCTCGTTGTACAATTTCACCTTCAATGTGCCTTTGTTTGTTTCAATCGTGACCATGGTCTGTTGCTCCATTTGTGCTCCTTTTTTAGGTTCCGCAGCCCCTTTTTGTGCCTTCACGGTTGGGGAAAGCCCTGCTACCAGGCTGCATAAAATAATGAAAATGATGTTTTTGCGCATATTATTCCTTTTGTGTTAAAAAAAATCGGAAAAATCCGTCCTCATATCTTTATTTCTTGTACTTTTGCATGTCAAAAAAGTTTGCAATATTAGCATTTTTTCAAATACGGAAAGTAGTTTTAACAGATTATTTTTTTCAACAATCTATTAACCGATATCAAGATGGGAAAAAGAATCGGATTTTGGGTCGTCACGGCCTGTTTGCTCATGATGGGCATCTGTATGGTCTCCTGCCGCGAAGAGGCGGTATGTAAGGCTATTATAACGGCGCGGTATCTGCGCAACGGCAATTCCAACGAAGTGGTTCCCGGCTGCAACATCAACATCGGGGAGCCCGAATTCGCCGACAGTGTCCGCTTTGTCGGCACAACCGGTCCCGACGGACGGCTGGAACACACGTGGCGCAACGAGGCAAAACTGAAGGTTGTGGCCGAAATAGACGGGCACAAGGGCGCCGCAATGCTGCACCTTGTCAAGGGTGAGACGGTGGAGCTTGACGTCCAGATACCGGTGGACTAACCGATGCCATCCCTTTATATTCACTTCCCTTTCTGTCTGCGGAAGTGCAGTTACTGCGCTTTTTATTCCGACACACATTGTGCGGAAATCCCTCTGTTTTTGGAATGTCTGAAAAAGGAGATGCGGCTCAGGTCGGACGAATTGTCCGGTCTGCCTGCGGATTCCCTATATTTCGGCGGTGGAACCCCATCGCTGCTGGCACCTGCTGACATCGGAAAACTGATTTCCCTTGCGGATGAAATTTTCGGTTTGTCGCCTGATGCGGAAATCACATTGGAGGCCAATCCCAACCAACTGACGGACGAATATTTCCGTGGGTTGCGCGACACGCCTGTGAACCGGCTGAGCGTCGGGGTGCAGTCCTTTTCGGACGAGGTGTTGCGACGGATCCGCCGTATGCATACCTCCGTGCAGGCGGAACAGGCTCTGGCTCTGGCGGAAAAACATGGTTTCCATAACATTTCGGCCGATCTGATCTACGGCCTGCCAGGCAGCACATTGGAGCAGCTGGAAAGTGACCTGCGCAGGCTCTCACAGTTGCCGCATCTCTCATGCTACCAGCTTACACTGGAGGAGGGTAGCATCCTGGAACTTCAGGTACGGAAGGGGCTTGAGCGGCTCCCTTCGGAGGATGGGACGGAGGCCCAGCGCAAATTGGTTTGGGAATATTTGCGTGATGCGGGGTTCACCCATTACGAGGTCTCCAGTTTCTGCAGGGGGGAGGCCTGGTCGCTGCACAACACCGCCTACTGGCGGCAGCAACCATATCTCGGATTCGGGCCCGCGGCGCACTCATACCTGCCGCACCGCCGGCAGTGGAACCTGCCCGATGTGCGCGGTTATTGCCGGTGTGTGTCCGACCTTTCCGACGGAAAAGGATGGGATGATCTGGAAGGGGCGGTCTTTGAACGCGAACAGCTCACCCCGGAAATGGAATACGAGGAGTATGTCATGACCTCGCTGCGCACCTGCTGGGGCTGTGATCTTGAAAAGGTGCGCCTGCGGTTGGGCGCGGAAACGGTCACCCACATCCGGAGACAGTTGCGGCATTATCCCGAAAACTATTTTAAACTTACGGACAATCAGTTGGTTCTGACCGAAGAGGGGCTGCTTTTCGCCGATGGGATCGCTGCCGATCTTTTTATGTGAAATTGTTGAAAAAAAGTCTCGCGGAAGTGTCATACATTGTAATTAATTTAGTACTTTTGCCTTTTGTTGTGTGCCTGCCGCAAATTGAATGTGACAGGCAACGCACGGAGTGTGTGCAATGGATAAGTTATTGAAAACATGTGGTGTAATTGAAAAAGTGGAGGTGGCCTGCCTCTTCCTGCTGCCACTCTGCCTGCCGCTGAGTTGGCGGTGGGCCTCCTATGTGATGGCCGCGATGTGCGTCGTGGGCTGCGCCAAGGCGTTCTGCCGCCGCCGGATTCTGCCGGAGGGCGGGTTCCGCCGCGCACTGCCTTACCTGCTTTTTTCCGCCACCTTCTTCTGTTATCTGCTGAGTGTGCTGTGGTCGGACAACAGCCACGAGGCATGGCGGATGGTGGACAAGAAGCTGCCGTTCCTGCTGCTGCCGATATGTTTCCTCATTTCGCAGCCCGTTTTGGACGGACGCCACGTGCGGAACATCCTGCGTCTGTTCACCGGAAGCGTTCTGGCAGTTTTTGCGGCCAATCTGATTCTTGCGCTGTATGACATTGCGCATGGGGCGCCTTTCTACCGTATGCTGAACGAGAATCTTATGACGCTTTTCAGCCTCCACCATACCTACATGTCCATGTATGCCTGTCTGGGCATCGCATTCTGTCTGTTTTACCCGGCGGATGGGCGTCCTCGACTGCTGTTGAGGATTGTATCCCTGCTCATGCTCTCGCTGTTTGTGCTGCTGCTCGAATCGCGTGCGGGGCTGCTCTGCATGTCGTCGCTATATGTGGTTTTCTGCATCTGGCTGATACTGGCCAAACGGAGGAGGCTGGCCGGATTTTCGTTGGCCGCACTGCTCCTGGCAGCCGTGGCGGCGGCCGGATTGCTGGTTCCGGGCAGTTTTGACAGGGTTGCCCAGACGGTGCGGAGCCTCTTTTCCGAAACGGAGCCGGACTGCCGTATGGTGCAGCGGGAGGCATACCGTCCGCTGTTGGGGGAGAGCGGCCTG
>JAEEGL011624292.1_pt1 | contig 11000 bp, 6 predicted proteins | sample 9134231 | NCBI WGS metagenome assembly JAEEGL01 (sample SAMN16246548, study PRJNA631951) | gut metagenome | biome: gut microbiome; feature: rumen; material: fiber-attached | host: Bos | place: Iran: Karaj | collected 2018-10 | reverse complement strand
CTTTCTGCGGGTGGCTTTTCATGATGGCGAATTCCTCGTCGGTGAGCTTTGCCGGCTTCTTCAGGATTTCGTCTGGAACCGCGATTTTTCCGATGTCATGGAGAAGGGCGATATTGTAGAATTTGTTGACAATTTCCTTTGACTCTCCAAGCTTTTCTGCAAGCATCCTTGTGTATTTTGCGACACGGTGAGCGTGACCGTTGGTGTATTCGTCCTTGCCGTCGATACAGTTCGCGAAAGCCTCGATGATGGCGTTAGTGAATTCACGGTCCTTTTTTGCCTTGAGCTGGATTTTGCGGAATTTGAGGTAGATTGTCTGTGCCGTAAACAGAAGTGTGAGCAGAATCAGAATCGGCCAGAACCAAGGCCTTTGCCAGAGATACGGTTTTTTGACGATGTAGACCGGAGCTGACGGAATTCCCTGGACTCCGTCGTTGTTTTGCGCGACTACGGTGAATTCGTATTTGCCCGGCCTTAAGTTCGTGAATGATGCGAGGCGGAGATTCTGCCAGTCCGAGTAGTTTTTGTCGAAGCCGGCAAGTTTTTGCTTGAATTGAACTTTATCAGGCGCTACAAAACTTAAGCCCGTGTATTTGATAGAAAGTCGTTTTGCTGAAGGCGGAATTATGATTTTCTGACCGTGGTAGTCAAAAATCTCGTTGTCAATTGAGTATTGCTGAATTTCAATGTTCGGCGCGAGATTGTTCTTGGAAAGGTTCTTTGGATCGTAAATTGCGAATCCGTCCACCAGGGTGAAATAGATGCGGCCTTCCGAATCCTTGTGCGAGAATGATGTCGATGTGACGCCGCTTGTCGCAAGTCCCTCAGACTTTCCGTAGGTCAGAACTGCGAATTTTGATTTTACCCCGGCAATTACATTTTCAAGTTCGCTCATCGGTACGGAGAGAATGCCTTTGTTCGTTGTAATCCAGGCCGTTCCCTTGCGGTCTTCCAGAAGCTGGAATACGCTGTCCGTTCCGAGGCCGTTCTTTGATGTGACAGAACGGAAGGTTCCGGTTTTTTCATCGAATTTTGAGAGGCCTGTGCCAGTTCCAATCCAGATATTTCCGTTTATGAATGAAATCTTGAAGATTACGTTTCCTGCAAGGCCTTCGTCTGTCGTGTAGTGTTTGAGGATGTTTTCATCTTTGAGGATAGAGATTCCGCCGCCGTTTGTTCCGGCCCAAATCTGATTTTGTTGATCCTCGTAAAGCCACATGATGTAGTCATTGCTGAATCCGTCTTTCTTGGTGAGAGTCCTGATTGTTCCGTCGGTGTGGATTATGCTCAGACCTGTAGCCGTGCCGACATAATAGTCTCCTGAAGAAGATTTTATTGAAACCCGTGACTTGAAGCCTGCAATTCCTTCCTTGACCGAGTATTTTTTGATTTTTCCGTCTTCAGAAAGTATGATTTGAGGATTCTCGTATGAATAACTTGTGACTAAAAGCTCGTTTGTGTCAGTCATTGAGACATGTCGGACTCTTGAGCCTTTTGTGAGTCTGGTCGCTTCATTCTGAATGAAAGTTCCGTCTTTGTAGCAGTGAACGCCGTCATCGGTTGCGAGCCAGACGACATCCCGCTGCTCATCCCTGCAGATTGCGTTGACTGTGATTCCCATGTTGATTGTGTGGAATTTGCTCAGCGTGAGTTTCTGAAGCCCTCCGCGGTTAAGCGCAACCCAGATGTTTCCTTCGCGGTCTTCAATCAGGTCGACAACGGCATCATCATTCAAGCCGTTTCTCTTGTCCATGTAGGAATATTTTCCGTCGTGAAGGACCGTGATTCCTGACTGCGTGACAAACCAGTAATTTCCCTGGCTGTCCTCAACGACATGTAGTACAGTGGTGTTTGATTTGTGGTCGTGCGATACATCGAAGAAAGTTTCTTCTCCGTCTTTTACCCTGATTGCAAAATTCTTTCCCGTGCAGAACCAGAGCGCGCCAGATTTATCTTCGCAGACGGCATAAATTTCTTCTTTAGCGATGCTTTCATTCTCCTGATATCTTTCGATTTTTGTCTGCTCAGGGTTGATTACGAAAAGCTTTCCCTCGTGGCCTGTGGTAATCCAGACTCGGCCTTTGTTGTCACAAGACATCTCTGTGACCACGATGTTCTCGTTTTCGACGGCTTTGAGGAATTCTGGCGTTATTGTTTTGAAATCCGGGGTGATGTAGCTGACACCGATTGCCGTTCCGACCCAGATGTTGCCTTTTTTGTCCTCGCAGATGGCGTTGACCTTGTTGTTTACAAGCCCGTTTGCTTTGGTGAATTTGACGATTTCTCCGTCCGGCTTGAAGCAGGAGATGCCTTCGTCGTTGTGACCTACCCAGAGATTGTCCCGTGAGTCAAGACAAAGGGCATGAGCAGATGCAAAGTCATATTTTTCGTTGTTGGCCCTGCTGAAAACGACGAATTCTACACCGTCATAGCGGACAAGTCCGTCGTAGGTTGCGATGTAGATGTAGCCTTTTTTATCCTGAAGGACTGCAGTCACGGTCATTCCCGGAAGGCCTTCTTCTGTTGTCCAAGTTTTTGCCACATAATTTTCGATGAAAGACTGGTCCGTACCGATGTTTTCTATTTTTTGACCGAAAACGCTGAAAGAAAAGGCTAAGAGTAAAAGCCGTAAGGCATGCTTTTTCATGGTAAATCTCCTTTCCGCATTGTTGATTTTATGTGCGAAAAAAATAGCGTTTAAATTATCTTTAAACTATATCACCGTTTTTCTTGCAGGTCAAAGGAAAAGAGTTTATAATAGAAGATATGAAAAAAATAGCAGGATTGATTGCGGTATTTTTGATTTGTTCGGGCGTTTTTGCCATCGATGTAAATAAAGGCGAGCTTGAGTCGGCTCAGAATGATTCGGTTCAATTTGAGAATTATGCCGGACCTCATGCGGTTATTGAGAGCGCCGACGCCATTACGGGAATTGGTCGTGCGCTTGGTGAAGAAGTCGCCGCTGATGTTGAGAATCCTCTTTCGGTTCAGCCTCATGCAAAATATTCACTCTATCATGTTGTCGGTTCTCCTGAAGAAAACGGGCTTGATGCCGACATCCTCTTTTTGAACGCAAATGCCGGGGTAGACCATATCAACAACCTTCGCCGAATCATCACCGGTTTCTTGATGGCGGCTTACGGATATTCAAAAGAAGACTCTGAGACTCTCGCCGTCTTCATCACCGTTTACAATGCCGTTTACCGTGGTCAGCTTTCTGCTTTCACACCAAAATACAAGAACGCAGTCCTCACTTATCTTACAGAAGAAGCGGTCGGATTGAGTACTAACTGGGAAGAATGGGCCGGAAAGACTCAGATTGTGATTCCGCTCGGAAGCATCGCCGAGGGAACCGCCACAATCGAGACTTCTGAAATCAGCGATGACAAGGTAATCGAGGCTTTGCGCAACGACGAGGGCAAGAATCTCGATGTGCGCGAAAAACTCACTGACATAAAGGAAAAAGAAGCCGATAACGCAAGCGAAAAAGCAAAGACTGCCCAGAAAGAAGCGGCCCAGGAGAGAAAAGAAGGCAAGAAAGCTGAAGCCGAGAAAAGCGCAAAGACTGCAAGCGAGCAGCAGAAAATCGCCGACAAAAAAGGCGAGGAAGTAAAGACTGAGCGCGAGCAGATTTCTAAGGACAAGGCTGAGGTCAAAAAAGAAGAAATCGCAAAATCTGCCGAACCGCAGAACATCAAGTACCTCACAAGTCTTTTTGTAGTCGACGAGAGCAAAAAACTCTATTCATTGATGACGGTAAATCCGCTGAACGGAGCTGTCGTCAAAAAGTCGGACATAAAGCAAATCCGCGAGAAGACGATTTATCCGCTCGGAACAGGATTTGTGGCCGTCTGTGGCGTGAACGACAAGCATTCTGCTGTTAAATTGTGCCTTATTGATGAGGCGACCCTCGAAATCAAAAAGGAAAGCAGCGAGACTCTTTCAGAAAACACTTCTCTTATTCTTCAGGGGGATTCTTTCTATGCGATTGTAAGTGATGAAAAAAAGAACTATCTTGCGTCATTCGACAAGGATTTGAACCTCAAAAAGAAGAGCGATGTCGCAATCAACGGCTCAAGTCCGCTCAATTTCTACAGCGAGGGAATCATAGTGACGGACGAAAAAGGAAAGCCGGTCCTCCTTTCGGTGCCGGCTTTAACTCCTGTTTGGAATGGCACCTCTTCTGCTGATGCCAAATAACATCTGAAACGATATTCAAGGCTTGCGTTTTGCAGGCCTTTTTTTGTGCTTGTCTTATAGCGCGAGGATTTTGTTCCGCTCGGATTTGATTTTCTCGCAGAATTCCGTGTAGTCGGTCTGGGTCTGGCTTCGCAGAAGTTCTGTCATTTTGCTGATTGGCTCGTAGAGCGGGGTGAGGGCAAGGCTTCCGACAACGCCTTTGAGCGCATGAGCAATCTCGAACGCAGCATTGAGGTCTTTTGAGGCTATGATGTTCGAGAGGTTTTCAAAGCGGTCGTCCGCAAGACCCATGTTCACCATTTTCAAGTAAAAATCTTCTTTGTTAAGGCAGCGTGCCAGTCCTTCTTCTACATTCGCACCGTATTCTCTGAGTGAATCAATTGTAATCATTATCGTGCTCCCACATCTGTTATAGCTCTATTATAATCCTATTCCTTAAAAAAACACATAAAAATTTGTGAAATTCAGACTTATGTGTTAGAATTTTGGAAATCGGCTTCGGGAAATTGCAATTCTTCGAGGCAGCTTTGAAAAACACTTCCGCATGATTTGGTGGTCTGCCTTATGAAAAAGATAATGATTGTTGATGACGAAAAAATCTATCTTATGATGACAAATCACATTCTTTCTTCGGCTTATGATACGGTCTGTGCATCTTCCGGTGCGGAGGCAATCGAGCTTTACAAAAAAGAAAAGCCGGACATGATTCTCTCCGACCTGCGCATGCCGGAAATGTCAGGCTATGAGCTTCAGCAGGCGCTTCAAAAAGAATACGAAGAAAAAATCCCATTTATGTTCATGACGGCCGACACCGACGAGGAAACTGAGAGCAAGGGCTTTGAGAACGGTGCGATGGACTTCATTCACAAGCCGTTCCGTGCCGACATCCTTCTAAAACGAGTCAGCAACATTCTTGATACAATCGAAAAAATCCAGGGCCTCAAAAAAGCCGTCGTAATGGATCCGATGACAGGTCTTTTGAACAAGGCTTCGGTTGAGCAGGAAATCTCAAACCTCTGCAAGAATACATCCGGCGTTCTCCTTATGATTGACCTTGACAGCTTCAAGCTGGTGAACGACATTTACGGTCACGCAATGGGCGACAAAATCCTCATCTGTTTTTCGGAGATTTTAAAAGCCGTCGTCCGCCCGATTGATGTGGTTGGCCGTCTTGGAGGCGACGAATTCATCGCTTTCTGCCAGAATGTCAGCGATGAGGTCGTAATCGAGAAAAAGGCCCGGTTCATCAATAAATATCTGGTTGATGCCGCCAAGGAACTTATGGGCGCGGACATGAACATCCCGCTCGGGGCCTCAATCGGCTGTGTTTTTGTTCCAGACGAGGGCACGGATTTCGATTCCCTGAGCAAAAAGGCGGACAAGGCCCTCTATGCCGTCAAGCAGAACGGAAAGCACGGTTTTATTTTCTATACTGATTTGTCGTCGGACGAAAATAAAGATGAGGGGCAGTCAACTGATTTGGCGAATGCCATCAAGATTTTGCAGGAGCGGAGCAAGGGCAAGGGTGCCTTTGTGCTTTCGTTCGAGCAGTTCCGCATGGCATATCAGTTCCTTTCGAGGCTCAATGCAAACTATCAGAAGGAAATCAGCCTGATTTTGTTCTCGATCAAGGAAAAGGAAAGGGCTGCCCTTCCTGTCGAGGATGCTGTCGATGAATTCATGGAGATTCTGGGAAATTCTTTGAGGCAGAGCGATCTTGTCACCCAGAACGGCGCAAACCAGTGCATGGTGATTTTGCCCGAAACTTCTCCGCAGAATGTAGGCATCGTTACGGAGCGAATCTTGAGCAAGTGGGATGAGGCTGATTCTTCTGCCATGTATGAGATAAAAATCGAGAGCGGAAAAATGGACTGAAAAAAAAATGGAATGACCGGCTTTTTCTCGCCAAATCATTCCATCGCTTCAATGAACTTAATCCCTCTGAAGGCCTTTTCTTCGCAGTTCGCTTACTTCGTCCGGCGGAATTGGTTTTGAGAAGTAGTATCCCTGAACGATTTCGCAGCCCGCCTCTTTAAGAATGTCAAGCTGGTCTTTTGTCTCGACTCCCTCTGCTATGCAAGGAATGCCGAAATGCTTTGCGATTCCGATGATTACATTGACGAGGTACATTGTCTTTTTGTCGTAGATGATTTTGCGGATGAAGCCGATGTCGATTTTGATTGCGTCAATCGGAAGGCTTGCGAGCATGTTGAGGCTCGAGTATCCCGAACCGAAATCGTCCATCTCGACCTTGAACCCTGCCTCACGGAGTTTTTTGACCGTCTCGACGAGGATGCTGTTGTTCTCGATGTAGGCTGACTCGGTGATTTCAAGCAGAAACTGGCTCGGCGGAATGTCGTTTTCCTGTGTAATTTGTAACAAATAATCAACGATTTTCGGGTCGTGCAAATCTACGCGGCTTACATTGACCGAGACGGGAAGGGTGGTGCCGTGAAGTTCCTTCCATTTGCGCATTTGTTCCGCGGCTTCTTTCCAGACATATTTGTCGAGCTTTTGAATGAGGCCGTTTTTTTCGAATTGAGGAATGAATGTGCCCGGAAGCATTTTGCCGAACTCGGGGTGAGACCAGCTTACAAGGGCTTCGAAACTTGATAGAACAGGTGATTCGCCCTGGATGTTGTATTTCGGCTGGTAAAGGACACGGAACTGCCGTTTTTCGACGGCATCGGCAAAGTCGCTCAGAATACGGGCTTTTTTTAACTCGTCATCCTGCATTTGTTTGTCGTAGACTGCGAATGCTGAATTGAATGATTCCCGAAGCGTGTTGCAGGCATAAAGCGCCCGGTCAAAGCTCTGCTCGAGTGATACGGAAGGGAACGAGCCTTCGCAGATGCCCATGCGGACATGAATCTCCGTTTCTTTGAGAAGCTCAGAAAGATGGAATTGAATTCGCTCCAGCGGCTTGTCGTAGTTCCAGTGATGCGCCATGTAAAGGAAGAAACCGTCGGCGTTGTAGCGGCAGCCGATTCCCTCGGACTCTTCGGCGAGCTGTGTTATGTCGGCGGCAATCGTCTGCAGAATGATGTTTCCGAAATTGCGGCCGTAAATCTCGTTTATGAGATGGAAATTCGTGAGGTTGATTGCGAGCGCATCCATCGTGGTGTTTGCGTTGCGTTCCTTGAGCTGTTTTGCGTACTCAAAGAAATATTCTTTTGTGTAAAGCTGAGTGAGAAGGTCACGCTCGGTGGAATGAATGAGCTTCGTCTGCTCGGAAAGCGTGATTGACAGGCGTACCCGTGCCAGAATCACATCGGGATTGTCGCAAGGCTTTGTTAAAAAGTCTATGGCGGCAGTCTGAATGTTTTTGATTTCGGCGGACTTTTCGCTGGTGAGCACAATGATTGGGATTCTTGAAAGTTCCGGGTCTTTTGCCATCGTTTCGATGAGCGAGTAGCCGTCGATTTCGGGAATGGCAAGATCGAGGAGCATGAGGGAAATCTGACCCCTTCGGGCACGGAACATTGCCAGAGCCTCCGCACCGTTTTCGGCCTGAATCACATCGTAATGCTGAGAAAGAATCTCGTTAAGCATCTCACGGTTGACAGATTCGTCATCGACCACGAGAATTGTCCGTCGGAAATCTTTTGCGCTATTCATAAAGACTATTTTAACGCCTTTTTTGAAATTCCGCAAATTCTGTTGGTCTCATTCCCGTAACTTTTTTGAAGACATTAGAGAAATAATTTGGATTTGAGAAGCCCAGGCGGGTAGAAATGTCGTTCATTTTCATCTTCCCGCTTTTTATGAGGCTTTTTGCCTGCTCGATTTTGAGCCGTTCGTGCAAAGTCTGGGTGGAGTAGCCCGTAAGTTCCTTTGTCCTTCGCGTGAGGTAGCTTTTGCTCATTCCGAAGAAGCTTGCCATCTTGTCGAGGTCGCACATTTCCTCAATGTGGTCGAGAAGGTAGTCCACGATTTTCTTAGAGTCAAGTTTTCCGCCACGAACCGCCGGATTTTCTTCCGGGGAAATCGGCACTTTTTCGGCCAGTTCTTCTCGGTCGGTCAGAAGGGCATGTGATTTCGTTTTTCCTTCTTTTAAATAGATTCGGTAGATGTTCTGGCTCAGAAGTTCCTGAAGGTCATCGTAAAGGGCAAGGTTTCCGTTGTACATGAAGATGTAGGCGTAACCGAGATATTTTCCGGAATGATAGAGCACCGTGAGCATGATGGAAAAAGGCGAGGTTTTCGGGAAAAAACGTTTTGGAAACAGGGAAGGTTCCCGCACTTTCAAAGGAAGGACTGACGAAAGCTCGGGCTGTGACTCCGGAAAAATCATTTCGATGTTGGTTTCTGAAAGTTCGTCGCTAAGTGATGGTGCGAGACAAAGTATTATTCCCGGAACTGAAAGTGAGCCAAGTTTGATTCTCAGGTCATTTTCTAGCTGGCGCGTGTTCTCTGCGGAAGAAAGTGAGAGAGCAAGAGCCATAAGGTTTGTTGTCTTGTAAGAATCTGCCTGTTCACTGATCATTTCATAGCGGTCATGGACTGCGTGGAGCGAGTGGAGCGCATGGAAAATATTTTCGATTCTGCGGGAGAATTCCGGCTGGCCGGACACAAGCGGGAGAATGATGCGGCGGAGCGCGGAAATTTCTTTTATGAGTGATGAAGTCGCGCCGCTCCGGTACAGTGTTGTCGGGTAATGATTTTTGGAAATCTGCCGTCTGAACAATGTGAGTATCATGCGTGGCGGTGTGTCTGTGGTGAAAATGTCGGATTCTATCGCGGTCAGAAGCGCGTTTCGTTCCTCTTCGGAAATCGAGGGAAAAGTCTGGCTCAGTGATTTTTCGAGGTAAGAGCGAATTTCGATTTCACTTGAAGACGATGCGGGCGGAACAAGTGAAGTCGGCTGGTCGTTCAGGGCATCGATAATCGCTTCCTCGAAGCAACCGCAGCTCTGCCGAACCACAAGCGAAGTCGGAACGGTGCGTGATTTGAGAGTCATGTCTTCACCCATGATTCTGTCAATCAAAAGTTCCACCGCCTCATAACCGCGCTTGAAATACGCAAGGTCAATGGTAGTAATCGGAGAAGAAGATGCGAGGCCTGCCAGCTGGTTGTTGAAGCCCGTTACGGCAATATCCTCCGGAACGCGGACACCGTGCTTTTCAAGTTCTTCTATTATATGTTGCGCAATTATGTCGCTCGATGTGAGAATTGCCTGTATGTCGCCGCTTGGTTTGGCTTCACCCGGTTTTTGGGAAGAGGCCGCCATGTTCAGAAATTTCTCAACCTGAATCGCGACATCCTGTTCATCAAGTGAATCTGCGAGGAAAATCATCTCATCACTGACCTTAAACCCAAGGGATGCCATCTCTTTTTGTATGCGTCGAGGCGTAGCTGGTGTGGAAGTGAAAACTTTGAGCCAAAGAAAGCGATTTTCGTGAAGCCGTGTGTTTTTACAAAATGCTCCACCAGAAGATGAATGGAATAATCGTTGTCGATTCGGATTGACGGAACGCCCGGAATGTCTATGTATCCGATGTCGACGAGCGGAAGCGGGGAAAGTGAAGCGAAAAGATTCTGTATTTCCTCGTTCTTCATGTAAGTCGTGAGGGATGATGCCCAAGTGATGAGTCCGTCGAGAAGTGGAGCGCGCATGAAAGGAATTTTCGCGAGGTACTGCTTGAAGAAGCTCGTGTCAACGAAAAGTGAAGGGCGGATTGCGCTCGTCATGTTGATGAAATTGACCCCGTAATTTTCTGCAGCCCGCATGATGCCCGCAAGATACTCCTGCCCGATAAAGGAAGTGAAGTCAGCGATTGCAGTGAATCCAATCGTGAGCGGAGAGGAACGGTTTTTAAGAAAATTGCGTCGCGCGGTAATCTGGGAGTGCATTATGGGGATTATAGCATGGAAAGATGAAAAAAAATGTAGAATTTTGAAAGAATTTTTGCCAGTTGTTGCCGAAAACCGAAAAACTTTTCCTATATATAGGCAGGAGGTTTTCTGATGGAGAATGCCATGGCAAATTTGATTACAAAGGATGCTGTTGAAGAGCGGATTCATGTAATACGTGGAAAGCAGGTTATGTTAGACAGGGATTTGGCTGAATTATATGGAGTTGAGACAAAGAGACTTAATGAACAGGTTCGTAGAAATATAGAAAGATTTCCGGAAGAATTTTGTTTTCAACTGACAAAAGAAGAACAGGCTTATATCGAAACTGTGATAAAGGCAAACTTGAAGTCGCAATTTGCGACTTCAAGTTGGGGTGGAACTCGAAAACTTTCTTATGCTTTTACCGAACAGGGGGTCGCGATGCTTTCTGGTGTTCTTCGCAGTCCAACGGCTGTTGCGGTGAGTATTCAGATAATGAACGCATTTGTTCAGATGAGGCATTTCCTGCAGAACAACGCGGAGCTTTTTGTAGAGATAAAATCGATTAAGAAGCATATTTTGGATTCAGACATTCATCAGATAGAGGCTGACAAGCGAATTGATGAACTATTTGAGAAAATGGATAAGTATGCTGTCAGTGACATTCAGGGGATTTTCTTTCAGGGGCAGATTTTTGATGCCTATGCAAAATTCGAATCATTCATCGCTCAGGCGAACAAGGAGATTATTTTGATTGACGGCTATGTTGATCTTTCCGTGTTGGAGCGGCTTGCAAAAAAGAAGGACGGTGTTTCGGTGCAGATTTTTACGAGTCCGAAGACGAAGCTGATAGCGCAGGACATTCAGAAGTTCAACAGTCAGTATCCAGCTTTGACGGTGAACCATACGACGAAAATGCACGACAGGTTTCTAATTATAGATGGAAAGATTTTGTATCATATCGG
>JAEEGL011453278.1_pt1 | contig 11000 bp, 5 predicted proteins | sample 9134231 | NCBI WGS metagenome assembly JAEEGL01 (sample SAMN16246548, study PRJNA631951) | gut metagenome | biome: gut microbiome; feature: rumen; material: fiber-attached | host: Bos | place: Iran: Karaj | collected 2018-10 | reverse complement strand
TGCGCCTTCGCGCGGAACGCGGCGACCAGAACATATTTGATATCACGCTTGTCGATGCGCAGGGGACAAAGCTTCCTTGCGATACGACAGAGATTCCGTATACTATCGGTGTCAGTATCAAGGCGCAGATTACATGTAATGACATTTCAATTGAATTGAAAGAGAACCAGATACTGATGATGGTGCCGAAAGGGACGGAATATCCGTTTAAGAAGACGACAAGAAAGACCACTACTGATCGTGAGCTGAAGAAAGGACAGCCCGGGAGAATTGTCATCCCTATTCTTGAGGCCAAGGGTGGCGACGCAGGACGACTTGCTGACCACAACATGGTTCTCGGCAAACTGGTTCTGACATCCGACAATCTTCATCGCGATCTTCCGCTGGGTAGTGAAATCGAGGTTACGCTTTCTGCAAAAGAACCCGGGGCGTTGGTTGCCGAGGCGTATGTACCTCTTCTGGATGAGACGTTTACGGCCAAGATAGATTATGACGGCACTCCGGCAATGACCGAATCTGACTTGCGAGATGAGTTCCGTAAGGCTAAAAATGACATTCCTTCCGCCAAGGACAAGGGTGAGAGCCAAGATGAGCAGAAGATAGATGAAATGATTGACGATATTAATTCGCATTGGGATGGAGCGGGTAGTGTTGAAGGTGCAAACCAGATTCAGGAGCGTCTTATCGAGCTGCGCATGAAGCTGGACGATATTGAAGAACGTGCGAAGATTCCCGAAAAGGTAGAGGAGATTGAGTATTACATCGGACGCGTGGAGAAGTACGAAACCAGCATAACTTCAGCACAGCGTTCGGAGTTGTCTCTCGTCAAGAAGGAATTGGATCGTCTGCGTACGAAGAACGACATAGGAGCGTTGGATCGTCTGCTTGAGCAGATGCTTGACTTGTGGCGCGATGTGATGCGTGACCGTCCAGAGCATTGGCGAGGGTTGTTGCAATATGTCTATCAACATCGTGCCGAGATGTCTGACAAGGCAGAGGCCAATCGTCTCTTTGAACAGGGCGCAAAGGCAATTGAGATGAATGATGTCGATATGATGCGCAAATGCGGTATCAGGCTCCTGAACCTTCTGCCAGAGGATGTCAAGGCTGATGCACAGAGAGGACACATTGGTTCTGAGGACGGCGGACTTGTTGTCGGATCGTGACCATGACAGCTGAAGTTGCCATATTGCGTGCGTATGCGTTCGCTACGCAGGGCAAGTATGCCGAGGCCGAGCAGCTTCTGGTGTCTGCGCCGGAGACGTTGAACACGCCTTCCGGAACAGATTTGTTCGCCCGTATCAAATTTGAACAAGGCGATGTTGCGACAGCGCGACGCATCTGGGAAGAGTTACTTGTCATTGATGCAACAAATGAATCTGCGAAGAATGCGTTGGCGGCAATTGACGCGCCACTAGACGTGTCGGAAATTGACGAACCAGCACCATGCTTCTGCCGTCGAAGAAAATATGTCTGCGCAACCGTCTTGGCGGTACTGATCGGATTTGCCTTTTCTTTGGGCAAGGCATGGCAGGGAAGGGTGACACCCTCAAAGAACGAGTCCACGATTTGCGCTGAAACAGAACCACAATCGCGAATCATCGCCGAACAAACACTGGACGTCTCCAAGATTAATGGTAAGGTACTGTCACAACTGCGCGACGGCATCCTCACTAACATGACCGAGAAAACCATGTTCGTGCTTTCGGGAGGACGGGGCAAGTACATCACGGACCGACAGAACTGTTTATCTGTCATTGCAGAGAATGTTTGTAGTAATGCTAAGGTCCCTCTTTCGAAGATAATTTTTAAGGCTTCAGAAAAGGATGATGGCATCGTGAAGATTGCTGTTGTGAGAGGAATAGATAATGACAATTGAAGAAATCAAGAAAGGCGAGACGGACAGGTTTGAGTTCAAGCGCGAAGTGCCGCAGCATGACAAGCGCTACCTCAAGACCGTCGTCGCGTTTGCGAATGGACTCGGCGGTAGCGTCGTCTTTGGAGTCGACGACAAGGCGTTCGATGTCGTTGGCGTACCTGACGACGATTTGCGGAAGATGGAAGACGGTCTCGCCTCGGCGATTTCGTCCGCTTGCGTACCGGCCATCGTCCCATCGTTCTCACGCGAAACAGTAGATGGCAAGACCCTTCTTGTTGTAGACATCTATCCTGGGCGCAACACGCCATACCACATCAAGGCGGAAGGACTTGACGGCGTGTATGTCCGCGTCGGCGCGACTACACGAAAGGCAGAACGCGAACAGATCGAAGAACTGATTCTCCGCGGAGGCAATAGAACTTTTGATGCGGTGATCCTGGAGGACGAAACGGCTTCCGAGTCGGCCATGACGAAACTCTGCCGCCGCATCGGGGCAGCGCACAAGGAACACTCTGGAGAACGGATCAAGGTCACTCCGCTGATGCTGGAGGGATGGGGAGTCGTCAGAAAGACGAGAGCAATCTGGCATCCGTCAGTTGCGTTCCGCTGGCTTGCCGCCAACAACGATCACTTTGCCCGTGTCCAGTGCGCGTTGTTCGCCGATGATGAGCGAACGGAATTCCTCGACAGGCAGGAGTATTCAGGATCGGTCATAGATCAGGTTGAAGAATCTATGAAGTTTGTCCTGCGCTCGATACGGCGCGGCGCAAAGATCGAGGGGCTTTATCGCAAGGATTTTTACGAGCTGCCTCCCGAGGCGTTGCGCGAGGCGATTGTGAATGCGGTGGCGCACAGGGATTACAGGCAACATGCATATATTCAGGTCTCCGTCGCGCCGAGCAAGGTTGAGATCGTTTCGCCGGGTTCGCTCTTTGACGGACTCACGAAGGAAGAAATGCTGACGGGGAAAAGCAAGTTGCGCAATCCCGTCCTTGCCGACATATTCCACAAGATGGGCATAATCGAAAAGTGGGGTACCGGGCTACGGCGTATCTTCAGCAAATGCGAAAAGGCCGGGGTAGAAGCCCCCGTGGTAGATGTCGGCGGTAGCACAGTTACGTTCATCTTTTTGCGCAAGAAGAACGAAGAACTCGCAACGGCAGGCACTACCCCAAAAACTACCCCAAAGGCTACCCCAGAGACTACCTCAAAAACTACCTCAAAAACTGCCCCAAAGACTACCCCAAAATTCACAAGAGGCGAGCAGGGTTTGAGTGTGATAAAACAAAGAATACTTGATGCCATCAGAAAGGATTCGCACGCATCAACGCAAATGTTGGCGGAGTTGATTGGTGGCATAACGAAGGATGGCGTGAAATATCATCTCGTCAAGTTACAGAAGATGGGATTGCTGCGCCACAATGGGCCTGTTAGAGGGGGGCATTGGGAAGTCTTGATGTAAGACAGGGGCGATGTCAATGCGAGCGAAGCATAAAACAATTGTTCCAGGTGGATTGCTTCAGGTTTGTTGGCTGATAGCGAACGCCGAGGCCAAGAACCTTGGTTCTGCCGAGATTCTGCCGATACATTTTCTGCTTGCGGTCATGAAGATAATCGATCCGGCGTTTCCCGGACAGCTGGACGCGCTGAAGATCTCGTCAGATGAATGGGCGGCGATGTGCGAGGAGGCGCAGAACATTCGACGTTACATCGATGTCGTTCCTGAACGAATTACGCAAAAACGCCGTAAGCTCCGCAAAAGACTTGGCGCCAAGCGGGTGAACCCGCCGATTACGGCAGATGGGCTGCTGCATCGTTCTGCCGATGTGAAGAGGGCATTTGCAGATGCTTTAATGTTTACGGAGGGCAACACGCTTACGCTCCGAAAACTTGTAGAGTCCCTCTTTGAGTTGGAACTTGTCTCGTTGGATGATATCAAAGATTGATCGACCAGAATAAGGGTTTCGCATTGTGAGTAAAAGAACGACGATAGATTTTGGCATACATCTTGGGATGTATAATAGTTCTATTGCCGTTCTTCAATCCGGTGAGCCATACATAATAAAAAATGAATGGAACTCGGCAAGAACGCCGTCTGCCGTCTTCATCGGGCGGCAGGGCAACATCATTGTCGGGCATAAGGCGAAGTCGAAACTGGAAGATGACAGGTCAGCTGAAGACGCTTATATCGAATTCAAAAGACGTATGGGCAGCGACTCGGTTTATACGTTCAAATCGTCTGGACTTCGCAAGTCGCCTGAGGAGCTGTCTGCCGAGGTCTTGAAGAGCCTCAAGGGCAATGTGCAGCAGCGTATGGGCGAGGACATCGAGGCCGCTGTCATCACGATCCCGGCGACGTTCGCGCAGCGCCAGTGCGTCGCCACGAAGCGTGCGGCGGAGTTGGCGGGCTTTGTGCAATGCCCGCTATTGCAGGAGCCGGTCGCCGCATCGCTCGCGTATGGATTCCAGTCCGATTCTGAGAAACATTCATTTTGGCTTGTGTTCGATTTCGGAGGTGGAACATTCGATGCCGCCGTCATGAAGGCGGAAGACGGAGACATTCAGGTCGTCAATCATGGTGGCGATAACTTCCTTGGCGGCGCTGACATCGACTGGGGTGTCATCGAGAAGATTATTATCCCGAATATCACGGGCTCCTATAATCTGCCGAACTTCAAGCGGGGAAACGGCCATTGGCGCAGCGCTCTCGCAAAGATCAAGCGAGCCGTTGAATTCGCGAAGATCGATCTTTCGCGGTCACCGGAAGCCTACCTTGACGGATGCGTGTTCGAGGACGACGACGGTAATGAGGTGGAACTTGACGGGTTCAAGCTGACGCAAAACCAGCTTGCGGATATCGCCGAGCCGCTGATTATCCGTGCTTCCGAGAAGTGCAAGGCCGTTCTTGCGGAGAAGAACCTGTCGTCGTCTGCAATTGAAAAGACGATACTTGTCGGTGGGCCGACGCTCGCTCCGTATTTTCGCGAAATACTTGCGGACCACCTTGGCATTCCCCTTGATTATAGGATTGATTCGCAGACGATATATGCTCAAGGGGCGGCAGTGTTCGCGGGGACGCAGATAATTGGAAAGGGCGCGCGTGGTTCGTGTGTTGCGTCAATTCCCCAACGATTATCAGGCGATGCATCTAACGATAATCTAGTTAGATTATTAAAAGATAACGCGCCGGTTCCTCGAATACTAAAGGCTATTCACGATGTTGACTGTGACGCAGACGAACAATCTCTGTCTGCCTTGCGTAATGCAATAATAGGTTATTCACTCTCAAGTAAGAACGCCCCATTGGTGATGCTTTCATTAGAGGGTGTTCTTCAAGCCGAAATTGCGCTTTTTACGGCGAACAAGATTCCGGGCATAGACCGAACAGCATATCTAAAGGCTATACCGGGTCAGGTAGTGCGGAAACTCACGGGAAACTCGTCGGGAGATAATATTGCAGACCTTTTGCGGGCAAACTACGACTTCTCCAGATTCAATACAGAGAACTGGGAAGAATATTTTTCCAGATGCTCGGCTTTGTTCCCTGCCGCGCAATCATTCTTGGCACGAGATGAAGCAAATGGTGGCTTTTCGGAGGCGAAGATTACGGGGGTTTTGTTGCGTAACCCTTCGCTTGTGCCAAGCGTGCCATCTAAGAGGATAAAACCAGACACAGCAGTTGCCTTGTTGATTTCCGGTCGGGCGGAGTCGCTGTGGGAAACATACGATTTCTCGCGTCTGGGCAAGAATCATTGGAGCGAGTTGTTTCTGCACACCAATCCTGACAAATTGCCGGAGGCGGGTCGGCCATTCATCGAAAACAAGGACGGCAAAGGATTTTCGGATGATGAATTGCTGACACTGGCACAGAAATGCCATGCGCTCATAAACTTCCTAAACCCGAACAAAGTGCCGTTCAATGTTGTATACGAACTCAGTCTGACGGGTCGTGCGGATTTGCTCTGGAAGAATTATCCTTTTGCTTCTCTCGACAAAGCTGAATGGCGCATGGTCCTTGCCAATCCGCGCATGAAGATACCTGATTACTTCCTGAGTGTCGTTGGGAACGGGCGCTTTACTGTAGATGAACTGTGCAGTATGTCCATTAGCAATGACAGATTGTTTCCTGTTCTTTTGAAGCTCGATATTACGCCTGATAAGATTATAAAAATTCTTCTTGCCTGCAAGGCGGATTACATTTGGGAGAACTATCATTTCAGCAGATTTGCCGCTGCCGATTTTGCAAAATTGATCCTTGGCCTTAAGGACGATGTGATTCTGAAGCCAAGGGCAATGATGGTATTGAAGACATGCCGTGACTTGAGCGACGCTCAAGTACGCAAGATTTTGTCAAAGAATCCGGCGTATGCACCCAATGTTCCGATTTCGGCGATAGCACCCGATGTTGCCGTTGATCTTTTGATTCGAGGGAAGAGTTATTTCCTTTGGGAGGCATACGATTTCAAGCGACTGGATGACGATTTGTGGTTACGACTGTTGGAGAATACGAAAGGCGTGGTTCCTCAGCTCGGGATAGACTTCTTGCAATATCGGTCGGGGGCAGTGGACAATGCACGTTTGAATGTAGTGCTTTCACGACGTAGGGATCTTATAGAATTTGTTGATGCGAAATATATTGCTCCCGATCTGGCGGTGTCCATTTTGATGGACAAACCACGCCACAAGCTTTGGGAGCGATTCGATTTCATACGACTTGACGCAAAGCAACTCACTCGCGTCATTAGCGCACATGAATATATTTCCGGTACTTTCCCGAAATCGCTGCAAACATGTTTTGAAAAAGAAGGGGTGCCATTTAGTTTTCAAGACTTGCTGGAGTTAGCGGCGATAAATCCTTGTATCGTGATGGACAATATTTCCACGGAGTGGGTTGAGGCACTAGACGATAATTCTTTTGAAAAACTCGTTAGGCTGTCGGTGTCTAATGACTCAGGGGCGGTTTCGTTGCGCACACGCATGAATCAAGGTGAGAAACCATGGAAGGCATTGCCGCGTAGCAAGCTCAAGCGGCTATTGGCGTTAGCTCCAGAGCTTCGCTTTAGCGTGGGCTGGGATAATTGGGCGTTTCGTGATATTGCTGAACTTGCAAAGTCGAACACTACCTTTGAACGAGGGATCGCTCACCCAGTTCGATATTTCTTTTGGAAGCATTTTAAGAGCTTGTTTGCAATGGGGGCTCTTACGGCCGCCGCTGTCCTTGCTGTCTGCTTGCACAGTCGAGAACTTGACCGGCAAGAAGCTCGGCGGCAGTATTGGAATTCGATTGTGCAGCGTGTTAAAGAGTTCGATCAAAAAAGAGCCTACAGCGAGCTTAACGAGTTCTGGAATACAATTCCACCGGAAGATAGGGCGTTAGTCAAGGATGATCTTTTTGTTAAACGCGCATTTGCAAATCTGATGGCATGGGAGGCCGACCGTGAAGCGATAGAGTCTGGTATGTCTCGTTTACGGGCGATGTCCAAGGCTGGATGGGGGATGGTTACAAAGGATGCAGTAGAGGCAGTGATCTGGGAACTGGAAAAGCACCATGTGGATCGTTATATAGTGTGTTCCGAGTTCCAGTTGCTTAATAACGCTCATGCCGAGTACAGGAAACAGGAGGCAGAAAGGGTACGAATTAAAACGCTACGTGATGAACTCGCCGATATTAATGCGAGGTTCTCAGGTTGCGAAGATCTGTCTCAGCTTGTCGAGTGGAATGTTACGCTCAAGTCGTTGATAAACGAGAAGGCGCTTAAAGACGAGGTGTCAAATGTCCTAGAGAAATTGAAACAACGGATTGACACGGTTCAAGCTAAGATTAATGCAGAGAGGGTCGCACAAGAAGTCGTAGCGATAAGCAATGCTGTTGTTTCAGTTTCTGAGGAAATGAAGAAAACTACAGCATTGAAGCACTTCTCGACATGGTCTGCTGAATATTTTAGGATCAAGGGAATGCCGGGGTTTGATGAGTACGAAAAACTGCCGTGCCACAATGACTACTTGTGTTTGTCGGAAGATTTTAAGGCGTTTGAGGAACTTAAGCAGAAATCGACCGATCAGTTTGTAGAGGCAAGGCGGCTTGACGAGAAGTTCTCAAAAGAGTTCATTACTGAAGCGGGAGGAATGGCGTGTTCCAACGTCATGTCTTCTTGTGTGGCGTCCATAAAGACGGCTAATTTGCATGGATGGCCTTCGTTGTCTGGTGCGAATGAGATGATTAGAAAACTTGTCGAGAAAATACTTGCGAGAGATCTGCGTTGCTGGTCTCTCGTTGACAAGGTCAATGCCGCAAGCGATTATGCGGGATATCTCAAGGCTAGGACTGAACTGATTAAGGAATTTGGCCATTTTGACCAATTCAAACATCTTGGTACGCTTTGCGATATTGAACCAGATGATCTTGAACGTATCTACACGCTTGGTAAAAACTCTTGGTGGGGACGGCCAAAGAGTTATAAATATCATTATGTTGGTCTGATTAGTTTGCACCCAGAGTCGCCATCGAACATAAACGTATATGTTTTGCCAGATTCAACTACGTATAGTGCGGACTTGTACACACTTATGAAGTCCTCTTCTGGGGCAATCGCTTCAAGGAAGTTCATTTCAAAGCAAGGGCCATCAAAATTATTCAAAGTACCCGATGTGGATTACTCGAACTGTCAGGGAATGCCTCTTTTTGTACGGTCTGAACATTATGCCGGGGAGGAGAATTGATATGATATTGGACGAGGTTTGTAATGCGCAAGTGTATGACGCTAACGCTTTCTATGTGCTGGGCTTACCTGTTGATACGGCAAGCCGGAAAATTCGTCGTCGCCAAGAGGATCTGGTTGAAGGTGTCGCACTTATGGGTGAAGGGGCGTGGCAGAATGAATTTGACAGGTATCTGCTAGGGAATAGTGTGGCACCTCGGGTTGAGATGGCGAAGAATTTGTTTGAACGACTAAAGGATCCAGAGTATTTTGCAACAGAAATGTTCTTCTGGTTTTGGCCACAGGAAGGGCAACCTGACCCGGCTATCGCAGCGATTGTTAGAGGAGAGCGAGGAACTGCTGTTCGCTTATGGTTTGGAGACAAAGATAAATCTGGTGAGCGAGGTATTGTCGCGCGACATAATCTCGCCGTTGTCCTTCATTTCTATGCGATAGACGGGGAAAATTATATTCGTTCGCACATGAATGGAATTACACCTGAATACGTTAGGTCAGTTGATCAATACTGGAAGTCGTCGTTCAGTTTTTGGGAGACGCTTGTTGATGACGACTTGTTTTGGGATGTCTTTTCATCACGAGTTGAGAAACTGAACGATCCGCGATTGGACGATGAATTTATTGACTCATTTCGTGAGAGGTTCCCGATTTGCTTTGACAATATTAATGCTGATTTTCTTGTCGCATATGCAAGAGACGGGAAGTTGAAGGAATCAAAGCGCCACTTTGATTATATGATTTCAACAATGAGCGGTGCCGATGATGTGGTCGAGACCATGGAAAGGGCTTTCAAGCCAATGGCGGATGCCGTGCGAACGCTCATTAAGCAATGCGAGTCAGTCAAAGAACCCAAGAAGATACTTAATGCATGTCGTGAAGTTTTGAATGGTTCACGGAATCTTGTTTCAATCTTCAAGGCACTCGTGCCGAGAGGGAATGCCTACACTCAGGGACTCTTGAATGAGATTGTCATAACGATAGACAATCGGTTGCCTGCTTATAGCCGTGATACCGGAGACTATGAGCCTTGCTTGAAGATTACGAGGGAATTGTTGCCGCTGGCATCAACACCTTTGATGGAGGAACGAATACGGAAGTCCATCTGCGAATGGGAAGATTTGGTTAGGCAGGCCCGAGAGGAATGTACGTGCTGTGTTTGTGGACGATATCAGAAGGGGATTGGGACGAAGACGGTTAAGCTGTACAATAATGTCCACGCTGATCCCACGCGATATGGGAGGGTGGCATGGACTACGCGGACCATATCAAATGTTCCTGTTTGTTCGTCATGTTCCTTGAAGTTTGAACCACGTCACGCCAGTAAGTTTACGCCTGTCAAGGATTCGTTGTCGCATGGCTGGAAAATTGGTGAAGGCCCAACACAGTTCGAGATGGATGCAGTCAGGCCATTTTGAGGATTCGCAATGACTCGTTATGTAAAAGGTTCACTTTTCTACACGTGTACGGTTGCGGTGGTAACAGTGCTCATTTTGCTGTTCCGGTCAGAGAGGTTTAGCGAATGGACAGAATGGACGTCAGCGGTAGCTAGTGGTACATCGCGGGCTTATCGAGAGTATTATTCGAAGTGGAGAATGAGCGATAGGGCGCAGGAAGCGTTGTCGGCCTGGGAAAAAGCCTCGCAAAGAGAGTTTAAGGCACTGGATTGGACGCATGCGTATGCTGTTGAGACATTCATCAAAGATCATCCAGAATTTCCAGAACCTGATATTCGTAAGGCACAGTATGAAGCAGTTTTAAAAAATGGTTCGTATGATATCTTACAGCAATATCTTGCGAGTCTCCCACTGGCGGACTCGCGACGTGATGAGATCGAGAAGCGCATTGATTCTGTTGTTATGTCTGAAGTGAGACCGGCTCTAATGAACGACGACTTTCAAACACTTCGGGTCCTCTCTAAGAAGTATTCTGATTGGCGGGGATGTCAGGAATGGATTGAACGACGGATTGCTTTGGCCCGCGATAATTCCGCAAAGGCAGAATGGACGAGGTTGGCGTATTCAAATTCCGAATGGGAACTACGCCGCTTCATGGATGAGTATTCAGGTACGACTTATGCTGCGGAGGCCGAGAAAAGGATTAACGAGCTTTACGATGATTTTGATTATGTGAAGTCAAAGGGTACGCTTCAAGCGTATTTGCACTTTGCTGATACGCATCCGAATTCGCCACGGGTGAATGAAGCATGGCGGTGTGTGGCGGACGAATTAGAAAGTTATGTGTTCAAAAGGAAGGCTCTTGGTGCGAATGAGTCTTTGGTGAGATCCACATTGGCGAGATATAAGAAAGCGCGTCCCTACTCGGGCGGTCTTTACGGTACTGGTGGATATTACACATCGCCATTGCAAATCATTACGCCTTCGACCGGTGGGGAAGATTATTTCGTG
>JAEEGL011056278.1_pt1 | contig 11000 bp, 8 predicted proteins | sample 9134231 | NCBI WGS metagenome assembly JAEEGL01 (sample SAMN16246548, study PRJNA631951) | gut metagenome | biome: gut microbiome; feature: rumen; material: fiber-attached | host: Bos | place: Iran: Karaj | collected 2018-10 | reverse complement strand
GGAGGAAAGTCCAGACACCACAGGGCAGGGATTCCGTCTGAAAGGGCGGATGTCGCGGGGCGACCCCGCGGCCAGGAGAGCGCCACAGAGACCAGACCGCCGGCTTCGGCCGGCAAGGGTGAAAAGGCGGGGCAAGAGCCCACCGCACGGCCTGGCGACAGGCCGTGGCGAACCACCGGCCTTCGGGCCGGGGCGGCAAGCCCATCCCGGTGCAAGACCAAATAGGGGACGAGGCGCGGCCCGCGCCGTCCAGCCGGCTCCATCCGGCAGTCCCGGGTATCGGTCGCGGCAGATGAATGGCCGTCGGACGCGCAAGCGCCGCACAGAATCTGGCTTATAGCCCAGGCCCGTTTTTCTTCTTCACGACAAGCCATGCGCGAAAGCAACCTCAACATCATATCGGCGTGCTGCGACCTGCTGAACCAGTCCACCGCGCCAGTGCGCACCCTCAACCAGGTCTGCAAATATCTGTCTGAGGCCTTCAACCTGCGCATCTGCCTCATCTGCCATTTCGACCAGGCCGGCGCACGCCTCCAGCTGGACGCAAGCTATGGCCTCTTCGTGGACGAGATCCAGCCGCAGCAGATTGCCACCGACTTCATCCGGGACATCCTGGCGCGCAAGCACGCCATGAACACGCCCATCCGCAACGGCAAGACGCTGGACGCGCATACCGTGCGTTCCTCCATCGCGGCACGCTGCGGCAGCATGCTGGCGCAGCCGTTGCTGATGAGCGGCCGCACGGTGGGGCTTCTGTTGATGATGCGCAAGGCGCGCCAGGCCTTCCCGAAGGGGATCACCGACATCGTCTCCGTCTTCTCTACCACGCTGGCGGCCTATCTGGCGAACTCCCTGAGCGGCAGGGAGACAGTCTCGGAGGAGCGGCGCGACGCCAGCAATGACCAGCTCTCCGAATCCTTCCGGCGCGGACAGTCCATCGTGCCTGGAGTCGCCTACGGCAAATGCCAGTTGCTGGCGGGTGACGACGCCTTGCAGGGAACCAACCTGCAAAGTTGCAGCGACATAGCCGGCCAGCGCGCGCTTCTGGAGCGCATCTACCGCGTGGCAAGGGAGGCGCTGGAGAGTTCGCGCGGCGTCATCAACGACCTTATCGCCGAAGCGGACGACGGCATCTTCGAGATGTATGTGACGCTGATGGAGGATCCGACCATCCGCAGGCGCATCGAGGGGCACATTACGGAGGGCTACACCGTGGAAAGCGCCCTCTCCATGACCTACAAGGATTTCGCGCAGGAATTCCGTCAGATCGACGACGAATATCTACGCGAGCGTCTTCTGGACGTGGAGGACATCATCCTGCGGCTCCTGAACGCAAGCCGCAACTTGACCGGCCAGCAGCGCGCAGGCCTTGAAGAGCCGCCCGCGCCCGACGAACCGGTCATCCTGGTGACCAGCGAACTCTTCACCAGCCAGCTGATCGCCTCGCCCTTGAGGCAGGTCTGCGGCATCATCTGCCAGACAGGCGGGGCCACCAGCCACGCCACCATTCTGGCGCGCGCGCTGCACATCCCCATGATGACGGGGCTTCCCGGCATCCACAAGATCTTGACGCCCAAGGACAGCCTCCTCCTGGACTGCCAGTCCGGCCTCTGCTTCCAGAATCCCTCCGAATCCCTCCTGGCGCAATACAAGCTGCCGCTGGAGGCCTCGCGCAAGAGCCGCGAAAGCCACGGAGATGTCGCCGCGCCCCTGGACGACCTGCCCAAGACCAAGGACGGCACGGGCATCCGGCTGACCGGCAACGTCACCCTCTTCTCCGAGCTGCCCACGCTGCGTTCCGTCGGCATCCGCGACGTCGGCCTCTACCGCACCGAATTCATGTTCATGATCCGCAACAGCACGCCGGACGAAGACACGCAGTACCGCGTCTTCAGCCGTCTGGTGGAGGGCTGCAAGGGGGCGCCTGTGGTGTTGCGCGCGCTGGACGTAGGCGGCGACAAGCCGTTGCAGTACTTCAAATGGGAAGACGAGCTGAACCCCTCTCTGGGATGGCGGGGGCTGCGCTTTCTGCTGGCGGAGGAGAACCACGACTTTGCGATGACGCACTGCCGGGCCATCCTGCGCGTGGCGGCGAAATGCCCGAACCTGCGCGTCATGTTCCCGATGGTGGCGGACTTGCACGACCTGCGCCAGGCGAAGGCGCTTCTGGCGCAGGCGGCCGAATCGCTGAAGGAGGCCGGACTGGAATGCGGAACCCCGCGCGTCGGCATCATGGTGGAGCTTCCCTCCGCCGCCCTCTCGCTGGAACAGCTCATCCCCGAAAGCGATTTCGTGAGCATCGGCACCAACGACCTCGTGCAATATCTTTTCGGAGCGGACCGCGGCAACAGCCGCGTCGCCCAATGGTACCGCCAATGCCATCCGATCGTCTTCAGGCTACTGGGGCAGATCTGCGCTGTCGCGGAACGCTATCCCGACAAGCACGTCGCCATCTGCGGAGAACTGGCGGGCAACCTGAAGGCCCTGCCGGCGCTGCTGGGCGCGGGCATGCGCTTCCTCTCCATGAACCCCGCCACAATCCCCCCAATCCGCGACTACATCCGCCGCGTGGAACTGGGCGAATGCCGCAGCCTCTACCAAAACATCTGCCGCTGCGTCACCGCCCAGGAAGTCCATGCCCTCCTGGACGGCTTCTGGAAACTCCACATGCCCTGACATACCTTCATGCTCTCTCTCCTGTCTGCCATCCTCAAGATCGTCTTCATCGTCTTCTTCTTCGGCTTCTGCGTCTTCATCCACGAGTTCGGCCACATGGTCGTGGCACTGTGGCGAGGCCTCCATGTCGAGAAGTTCTCCATCGGCATGGGGCCGCGGCTCTGCGGCTTCCGCTGGCGCAACATCGACTTCATCATCAGCTGGCTCCCCTTCGGCGGCTATGTCTCGCTGCCCCAGCTGGACCCCACCGACAATCCGAAGACTTCTGACGGGCGCGACCTGCCGCCGGCGACGCCTGGCGCGCGCGCACTCGCCGCCTTCGCCGGCCCCGCCTTCAACATCCTCTTCGGCTTCCTCCTGGCCACCATCATGTGGGCGGCAGGCCTGTGGACGCCTGCCCCCGCCAGCTCCGTCATGGTCACATACGTGCCGGAAAAGCTCATGGGGGCGGACGGAACGGAGGGAGACAAGCCCAATCCGGAATGGCAGGCGGGCCTGCGCGCCGGCGACCGCATCGTCGCCGTCAACCACAAGCCTTTCACAGGCGGCACGGACGAGTTCCAGAAGGAATACGTCTACAGCAACCAGGCGGAGATCACCTTGGACGTGCTTCGGGACGGGGAGGCCGTCTCCTTCACCTATGCCGTCCTGCCGAATCCCCTGCGCGAGGACTTGGGCTTCCCCTTCTTCGAATACGCGAATCCGCTGCAATTGCGCGAAGCCCTGCCAGGCCCCCTGAAGGAGGCAGGAGCCAAAAACGGCGACCTGCTCCTGTCCTGCAATAAGCGCAACATTGTCGGCGCCAACCAGTTGAATGAAATCCTGAAGGAATTTTCAGGCACAGCGTTGGGCTTCACTGTGGAGCGGCAGGGCAAAGAGCTTATGCTGTCGCCGTTCACGTTGCCGGTCGGCAACGCCGGCGAGAACCTGCTGACGGCGCTGGGGGCCTCCTTCGGCGCAAGCGTGGCATGGGTCTATGAAGACACGCCCGCCAAGGCGGCCGGCCTCCAGACAGGCGATGTCTTCACGGCGGTGGAGGTCCTGGACGCCGCGACCGGCGATGTCGTCCGCAGCATGCCCGTCCACGATATGAAGGATTTCCAGCAGGTGGTGCGGGGGAGCGATGGCGCGCCCCTGCGCTTTGCGTTCAAGCGTCGCGGCCGCGAGATGACCGCTATCGCCACGCCCAGGCTAAACAAGGAAGCCGAACCGCCCGTCTGGCAGATCGGCATCGTCCTGGCGGACGGTCTGGACAAGGTGCTTGCGCATCCGAGCCCATGGAGCCAGTTTGCCAATGTCATGGGAACGACGGCGCGCACGCTGGGACTGCTCTTCTCGCCGCTGGTCGGCCGCGTGAAATCGGCGGTCACGGGAACGCCGCGCGAGGCCCCCAACGCCTCCATCGGCCTGCGCCACATGAGCGGCCCCGGCGGCATCCTCATGATGCTCTGGTATAAACTCAAGGACGAGGGCTACCGAGGCGGCTTCGCCTTCATCATCCTCATCACCTTCTCCCTGGCCTTCATGAACCTGTTGCCCCTGCCCGTGCTGGACGGCGGCCACATCCTCTTCGCTGGAATCGAGGCCGTCACCCACAAGAGGCTGCCCGCCAAAGTGCTTACCTGGATCTACAACATCTTCGCGGGCCTCCTCATCTTCCTGATGCTCTACATCACCTTCTTCGACGGGAAACGCGCCTGGCGCCTCTTCCACAAGGACACACCCGCCGCCGAGAAGGCAGCGGAACAGGCGCAGGAACTCCAGGAAGCTCCAGAAACTCCATCATCCCCATGACAACCTCCTTCTTCCAAGTCGCTTTGGACGGGCCTGCCGCCTCCGGCAAGAGCACCGTCGCGCGCCTTCTGGCCACCCGGCTGGGCGGCTACTACATCAACACGGGCGACATGTACCGCACGATTGCATGGCAATGCAACGTGCACGGCCTTGATCCGGACAAATCTCCGGAGGCTGTGGCGGCCCTGCTGGCGACGCTGGAGCTGCGCTACCGCATCGACGCGGAGAACAAGCCGCAACTCTATCTGAACGGGAAGCCTGTTCCCGCCTCGGAGGTGCGTTCTCCTGCCGCGGCGGCGATTGTCAGCCAGGTGGCGCGTCTGCCGCAAGTGCGCCAGTGGCTTTTGGAGCGCCAGCGCGAATGCGCCTCGCTGGGCATCGTCATCATGGAAGGGCGCGACATCGGCACAGTCATCTTCCCGCAGGCGAAATACAAGTTCTTCGTGACGGCCTCGCCGATGGAACGTGCGCGCCGCCGCATGGCGCAACCCGGCGAAGTGCCGCCCGGCACGACGCTGGAGCAGGTCGCCGCCGCCATCGCGGAGCGCGACCGCATCGATTCCACCCGCGCGACGGCCCCTCTCAAGCCTGCGCCGGACGCCGAGACAGTCAACACCGACGGGATGACTGCGGATGAGGTCACCGGCTACATCGCCGAACGCATCCGCCAGGGGGAGGCCACGCAAGCATGAACTGGCTTCCCGTCTATCTGGCGACCGCACTGACAGCCTTCCTGCTGGGGCTTCCCCTCACATGGGCGGCGCGCGCCGTCGCCCCGCGCCTGAATCTGCTGGACCGCCCCAAATCCGAAGGGCACAAGACGCACAAGCAAGCGACGGCGGTCGCCGGCGGCATGGCGATGTGGGCAGCCTGGTTTGTCACCCTCTGCCTGGGCCTGCTCTCCTGCGGCCTGCTGGCCACACGCCTGCCCGGCGGCGTACGCGAAGGACTGGCGGGCATCGCCTCCGTCCGCCGCCTCATGCTGACAATCGTCGTTGTCGCCACTGGCCTCATGGTGGCGGGACTGCTGGACGACCGGAAACCCATGCCGGCCCGCCTGAAATTTCTCCTGCAGTTCATTGCCGCTGGCGCGACCGCCTGCAGCGTGCGCGTCTTGGCGGCCGTCTACCCCCTCCCGCTCTCGTGGGTGCTGACTGTCCTCTGGATCGTGACCGTCATCAACGCCGTCAATTTCTTCGACAACATGGATGGGCTGGCGGGCGGCACGGGCCTCATCGCGCTCCTCTTCATCATCATTGCCGCCGGCTGCCGTGGGCAGCATTTCGTGACCACGCTCGCTTGCGCCACCGCCGGAGCCGCCGCCGCCTTCCTCTGCTTCAACCGCCCACCGGCCACCATCTTCATGGGCGACAGCGGCAGCCACTTCCTGGGCTACATGCTGGCCTTGCTCTGCATCCTGACCACCTTCTACCACCATGCGGATTCACCGACGCCCTTCCCCGTCCTGATCCCCCTCATGATCTTGGCGGTCCCGCTGATAGACGCCGTGACGGTGGTCCTCATCCGCCTGCGTCTCCACAAGCCCATCTACGTCGGGGACAACCGCCACATCTCGCACCGCTTCGTGCAGCTGGGCCTCAGCCGCCCACGCGCGGTCCTGCTGGTCTGGCTGCTGAACATCGCCGCCGGCTGCGGCGCACTCTCGCTCCTGTGGCTGCCCCCCTTCGGGGCCTTGCTGGTCACCTTCCAGTTCCTGGCCGTCATGGCCGTCATTCTCATCGTCCAACTCTCGAAAAACACCTCCCAAAACCCATAGGATTTCTCGCCTTGCCGCCCATGCGGCTTCCGCGAGCCCCTTTATGCCACTTCCCTCCTACCTGACCGAATCCGTCATCCGCGACCTCTGCCAGCGCGCCATCACCGAGGACGTCGGCTCCGGCGACGCCTCCACCTTGGCCATCGTGCCACCGGAGCAGACTGTCACCGCCTCCTTCATCCCCCGCAAGCCTTGCGTCATCGCAGGCATGCCCATTCTCAAGATCCTCTTCGGGGAACTGTCGGCGGACGTGGATTTCGAGGTGAAAGTGGCGGATGGGCAGCAGGCGCAGGCGGGCGAAGTCATCGCGGTGGCCAGCGGCAATGCGCGCGCCATCCTGACAGGTGAACGGACGGCCCTGAACCTGCTTCAGCGCCTTTCAGGCATCGCCACCATGACGCGACGCTACGTGGAGGCCCTTGGCGACAGCAGGACTGTCCTGCTGGACACGCGCAAGACGACGCCCGGGCTGCGCCTCTTCGAGAAATACGCGGTCCTGATGGGCGGCGGCGCCAACCACCGTCTTGGCCTCTATGACCGCATCATGTTGAAAGACAACCATTTGGCACTTGCCCGCCTCACGGGGCCGGATGCCATTCGGCGCGCCGTCCAGCAATGCCGCCAGAAGTACCCCGACTTGGAGATCGAAGTGGAGGCGGACAATCTGGAGGACGTGCGTCTGGCGGCGGAGGCCGGCGTGGAGTACATCCTCCTGGACAACATGTCAAACGAACAGATGGCGGAGGCGATCCGCTTGATAGCGGGCCGTGCGCGCACGGAGGCCTCCGGCAACATCACGCTGGAACGGCTGCCCTCCCTTCGCGATCTGGGCCTGGATTACGTCTCCTCCGGCGCACTGACGCACTCCGCCACCGCCATCGACATCGGCCTCGACATCCAATAGCACCTTCCCGACAACCCCACACAAGGAGAAATCCCCCATGAAGAAATTGATTGCCTCCCTTCTGTGCGCCGCCATGGCGCTCACCCTCGCCGCCGCCGAAAAGACTGGCTATGTCAATATGGAAACGGTCTTCAACAGCTACTACAAGACCGTCAACGAGAACATCAACTTCGAAAACCAGCGCAAGAACTTCGTGGACGCGATGGACATCTTCCGCAAGGAGTACCAGTCCAGCCTCCAGGAGTATCAGAAGGCCAAGGCGGACGCGGAGAATGAACTCCTGTCCACGGAGGCGCGTTCCGCCGCCGCCAGCCGTGTGAAGCTGCTGGAAACACGCCTGCAGCAGAAGCAGGACGAAATCATGGATTTCCGCGACAACGGGATGCGCGAAATCGAGAGCAAGCAACAGACCGTCACGAACGCGCTGGCGGAGGATCTGCTGGCGCAGACGCGCAACTTTGCCGCCCAAAAGGGCTACACGCTGGTCCTGGAGGTCTCCGGCAAGTCGTTGAGCCGCATTCCTGTCGTCATCACCTACCCGAAGGAAGCCGAATTCACGGAAGAGCTGATTCAGGTCATCAACGCGGGCCACGAAAAGGAGAAGGCGGACGCGCAGACGCGCCTGGACGCGCTGCGCAAGCAGGCCGAAGAGGAAGCCAAGGCCGCCCAGGCCCAGGCCGCCCAGCAGTAGAACGACAATCCCTCTTGCCAACCTTCAAGGAGTCTGCCATGCTGATCACCAAAAGCGCTGAGGAAATCGCCGAACTGGTCTCCGGACGTCTGGTGGGCACCTGCGCAAATGCCCTCCAGGGCGTGGCCTCCCTCTCCGAAGCCACCGAGACCGACGTCTCCTTTTTGGGGAACGAGAAATACCGCGAGCAGGTGAAGCCCAGCCGTGCGGGCGTGGTGCTCGTGCCGCCAGACTACGAGGTGGAGCCGCCGGAGGGCCGCGCCTGGATCGTCTGCAACGCGCCTTCGGACGCCTTCACGCAGGTCGTCCTGGCCTTCACGCCGCCGCCCGTGAACTACGCCCCCGGCGTCCATCCGACCGCTTCCATCGACCCGACCGCCACCGTGCCGGCCACGGCGCATGTCGGTGCCTGCGCCGTCATAGACGCGGGCGCCGTCATCGGCGAAAACACCATCATCCAGGCCAACTGCTACGTCGGGCGCGAGACCACCATCGGCGACGACTGCCACCTCTATCCCAACGTGACCATCCGCGAGCGCTGCATCCTGGGCAACCGCATCATCCTCCACCCAGGCGTTGTCATCGGCGCGGACGGCTTCGGCTACAAGCCCACCCTCATGGGACACGAGAAGATTCCGCAAGTGGGCATCGTGCAAATCGACGACGACGTGGAGATTGGAGCGAATTCCTGCGTGGACCGTGCGCGCTTCGGGCGCACATGGATCCGCAGCGGCACCAAGATCGACAATCTTGTGCAAGTCGCCCACAACGTGGAGATCGGCCGTGCGTGCATCCTTGTGGCGCAGGTTGGCGTCGCCGGCAGCACGCACATCGGCAACGGCGTCGTGCTGGCGGGACAGGTGGGCGTGTCGGGCCATCTGCGCATAGGCGACGGCACCGTGGCCATGGCAAAGTCCGGCCTGACGAAGGACACGCTGCCTGGTTCCGTCCTCATCGGCTCCCCCGCCAGAGACCGCCGCACCTTCGCCCGCGAGCGCATGCTCACAAAGCACATCGACGACCTGATGGCGCAGGTGAAAGAGCTGACAAAGCGCCTCAACGCCCTGGAAGGCGGCAGCAAGGCCTGATGCCCGTCTACCACTACGACACGATTCTTGTGCGCGCGCTCCGTGCGGAATGGGACTTCGCGCTGGAGCGCCTCCCATTGGAGACGCGAGGGCGCCTGAAGCCGCCTCTCTTCGAAATCCGCGACGAAATGCGCCCATGGGGCATGTGGCAGGGCGGCCTGAAACGAGTCATCTCCCTGAAGCGCAGCCTCTTCATACGGCATCCATGGTATGCCGTGCGCGATGTGTTCCGCCATGAGATGGCGCATCAGATCAAGGAAGAACTCCATCCCGAAATGCAGGAGGCCGACCACGGCCCCTGCTTCCGCCAGATGTGCCATCTTCTTGGGGCGCGCCCCGAGGCCTCCGGCGACTTCCCCCTGCTTGACCAGCTCGTCTACGCCGACGGCGACCTCTCCGACACGGCCGCACAGGCCGAAGGCGCCCACGGCGAGGAAGCCCGTCTGACGGTGAGGTTGCGCAAGCTACTCTCCCTCTCCGGTAGCCCGAACCCGCACGAGGCGGAGGCCGCCCTCCTCAAGGCACGCGAACTGGCCGCCAAATACGCCCTTGACTTGGAGGAGGCGCGCAAGGGCGACACGACGTCTGACGACGGCGAGCGCCACTACACGGTGAGCATCGGCGAGTGCCACGCCCGCCTCTCTTTGGAGGAGGCTGCCCTCGCCAATCTCCTGCAGGACTTCTTCGGCGTCATGGCCATTCGCGAATACGTCCCCGATCTGGAGACAGGCAAGCCAAGCCACATTCTCACCTTGAGCGGCACCAGGCGCAACCTCCAGCTGGCCACCTACGTCCACGACTGCATCCAGACCGCCTTCCGCCGCGCCCAATACGACCTGCCGCCGCTGATGTTGGCGCGCACGCTCGGCAATAAGCGCGCCCTCATGGACTTCCGCCTCGGCCTGCTGGAAGGCTTCCGCGCCAAACTGCGCGAGCAAAACCAGCGACCTGAAATGCGCGCCCTTGTCCTTGCGGACAAGACACGCCTCAAGGAGTACCTTGCCTGGAGATTTCCGCATCTGCGCACGCACCACAGCAGCCGTCAGCAAATCGACCGCGAACTGCGCGCGGCCGGCAATACCGCAGGACGCGGGCTCGACATACGCCCCGCCCTGCAAAAAGCCAACGGCGGCCGAAAACGGCTGCATGAATGACTTCCCACTGCATAATACAATTTTGAAGGCGCGCGCGTACGCGCGAAAGCAGCGGCCAAGCTGACATGCGCCGCCTGCGCAGGCCCTCCCTTCCACCATGTCCCTCTTCAAGCCCAATCCGATGACACGCCAGCGCCTGCGGCGCTTCTGGGCGCTGCGCCGTGCGCGTTGGTCGCTTTGGGGCATGCTCCTGCTCTATGTCCTCTCTTTGGGTGCCGAACTCATCTGCAACTCAAGGCCGCTCTTCCTGCGCCACGAAGGCAAGACCTACTTCCCCTTCTGCCGCTTCTACCCCGAAGACGCCTTCCTCCACAACGGCCGCATGACGCGCCCCGACTACCTCGCCCTCGAGGCCGCAGGCGCCTTCAAGAACGCGCGTGTCCTGTGGGCGCCCTTGCGCAACGATCCCTACCGCATCGTTCCCACGGACGAATTTCAGGCACGTCTGCAGGAGCGCGTGCGGCTGACGCCGCTGCCGCAGGTGGCCGGCCTCCTGCTGGACAGGGATCTCCGTCTCCAACGCGTTGTCGGCCTGGCGAGCCTTCTGCCGCACGGAAACCCTTCGCCCGCCGCCTTGAAGGGAACGCTAGACGACTTCTGGCAGTGTCCCGAAGACCTTCCGAAACTTCTGGCGGACCGTCTTGCGGGCAAGGCGGACGGCGCGCATTCGATCCCGCTCCAGCCGCGACAGGAACTCCCCCTGCCGATGCCGTCCGCGACCTTGGTCTTCGCGCCCGTGCGCGACAACGGCGAACCGCGAACACATCTGCGCGCGCGCCTTCTGCCCGACAGCCATGCCAGCGGGCGCCTCGCCCTCAGGCCGCATCAATGGAACTTCTTGCAAGCCAAGGAGTTACCGCAAAACGATGTTCGCCTCTACCTGCAACTGGATGCAGACGAACGCAGCCGCCTCGCT
>JAEEGL017165522.1_pt1 | contig 11001 bp, 7 predicted proteins | sample 9134231 | NCBI WGS metagenome assembly JAEEGL01 (sample SAMN16246548, study PRJNA631951) | gut metagenome | biome: gut microbiome; feature: rumen; material: fiber-attached | host: Bos | place: Iran: Karaj | collected 2018-10 | reverse complement strand
TAGCATAACCGAAGAATGCAGTCACCTTAATATTCCTTTCAGAGACAAGGCATTTAAGCTCAAAAAGGACACTATAGTGGCCGCAATAATCCGTGATGGGGAAATGAAGATTCCCGGCGGCGACTCCACACTTCAGGCAGGTGACAAGGTATTTATTGTTTCCTCAAGCAAAAATAAGATTAAGAATTTGAACGAAATATTCCGCTAAAATACGGCTTTTCCTGCATTGTTAACATTCGTTGCTTGTAGCAACGGCGTGCTTTATTTATGATAAGGGCACAAAACAAAATGCATAAAGGAGCATCGATAATGTTAGGAACTAAAATACAAACGTTAAGAAAAAATAAGGGCTACTCACAGGAAGTATTGGCAGAAAAGCTTAATGTAGTGCGACAGACAATTTCTAAATGGGAAAAAGAACTCTCTGTCCCGGATGCGGAAATGCTTAAAAATATAGCTGAGGCGCTTGAAGTTCCGATCTCCGAATTACTGGATGGCAATGAACCTGCTCAGGATGTGCGAAATGATTTAAATGCCATAGCCAGACAACTGGAAATAATAAATGAACAGTACGCCTCACAAAATTCCAAAAGAAGAAAAATGTTAACTAAGATAGGCATCGCAGTCGTTTGTTTGATTGTTCTGTGTATTTTGGCATCAATCCTTCCCATATGGTCGAATATGTGGCATGATTTCGGAAAGAATTTATATCATGCTGTTAATATGATAGTTCCAATACGTTTCTTTAGAGGACAATTATAACGTATGGCATACATTTTAAAAGGGATAGCCACAAGAGCTATCCCTCTTTTATTTCTGTCTCTTCTGAAATTTCTAAAAGCGGGAAAGACAATTCCGCCACAAACAAATCTGCTTCCGCATACATTAACAGTTTTCCGTTCTGAAGGTCCATAAGGCTTTTAACTATGGAGAGCCCGAGTCCGTGACCTTCCGAATGTCTTGAACGATCGCCCCTTACAAACCGCTCTGTCAGTTCTTCCATGGAGAAGTTCAAAGGTTCTTTGGACATGTTCTTAAAGCTTATAATTACCTGTCCTTCTTTCTCCGTTGCGCTTACGTATGCTCTGGAGCCGGGCATTGAATACTTGGAAATATTGGTTAAAAGGTTTTCAAATATTCTGCTTAGGAACTTGGCATCTGCGGAAATCATCAGTTTCTCTTCGGGGTAAGATTCCATAAGAGTGATGTCTGCCTCATTTAACTTGTGCTCATATTCCACAACACATTGCTCAAGAATGATATGAACGTCGCAGGGGCTCATGTGTAGCTCAACCGCTCCCGTTGCCGCTTTTGAAGCTTCTATCAGAGATTCCAGCAACTCCTTTAATCTTACCGACTGTTTGTGAAGATGTTCCGCGTATTCTTTCTTCTCCTCTTCGGAGGCCTCTCCTTTGTTAATCAGGTCTGAGAAATTGATAATCGATGTAAGGGGGGTTTTTATATCGTGAGAGATATTGGTAATAAGTTCTGTTTTAAGTCTCTCACTCTTCATACGCTCGTTAACGGCCAAAGAAACGCTTTCCGACACCCTTCCGATATCCCCGGCAAAGCCTTTAAGTGATACAGGGTATTCTTTTTCATCTATGGTACGGTTTAAGTTTCCGTCCGCTATTTCTTTGACAGCTTTTCTGAGGCTTGAGATTTTTGATATATAAATTGCCCCGGCCGCTATCAGAATAATCGCTTCAATAATCAGACTTAATGTAAGATAATACGTATTCTGCCGGCTGCTTGATTTTACCAAAAGAATGTTGCCCGCAAAGAGTACCGCCAACGCCATCAGATACTTAACCATTACATGTCCGCGCGAGACAAAAAGCATTGCCCCGAATACCAGAAGAACAATGCTGATTACCGTCAATGCGCCTTCTTTTACAAAGTTTCCGTAAAAGAACATCCAGACCTTTGCCGCAGTATCTCCGATTTCCGGAGAAATCATATCGCTTATTTGAAGCCGTATCGCGTAGGTTTCTTTGTCAGTGGTATAACCTGTGGTGAGGGCGGCGCCTTCCTCGGGCCAGTCCATATTTCTTCCGCGGAAGGAGCCGTTTCTGGTATATACGGCGAACTTAACTCCGCTTTCTTCGCAAATATCTTTAAGCTCATCCAATTTACCGGCTTCCACATACTCACTGATAATCTTGGCATATTGAAAAAGTCCCTTATCAGTGTCGTAGGCCCATACAATTCTCGTATTCATTTTTCCGCCGTTAAGCCGGTCACTTAACATGACTCCTTCAAAGAACAGTCCCAGAAGCCCGGCTATAATAAATAAAGCATACAGAACGGAAAGAAATATTCTTTTCACAAGCGGTCCCCTTTCACTTCTGAACTGTTAATCTTGTAACCCTGACCCCATACCGCAGTTAAATATCTCGGATTGGCGGGGTCGATTTCTATCTTTTCTCTAATGTGGCGAATATGTACGGCAATGGTCCTTTCGCTGCCGATAGCGTTTTCTTTCCATATGTGAGAGTATATCTCCGCAGGTGAGAAACATTTGCCTTTATTGTTCATAAGGAGCTTAAGTATTTCGTACTCTGTATTGGTAAAAGAAATCGCTTCTCCGTTGAGCCTGACTTCTTTTTCCCTGTCATCAAGCTCCAGACCACCCACCAGCAAAGTCTCTCCGAGAGCGGTATTGCCACCGAGTCTGGTATAACGCCTGAGCTGTGCATTAACACGGGCACGTACTTCAAGAGGGTCGAAGGGTTTTGTGATGTAATCGTCTGCACCTTCTTCCAGTCCCGCGATTTTATCGATATTTTCACTTTTGGCTGTAAGCAGAATAACGGGCACATTGCTGTATTGCCTGATGGCCTTCATAGCTTCGATTCCGTCCATCTGAGGCATCATGATATCCAGAAGAATCAGGTCGATTCTGTTTCCTTTTACCGCTTCAATGGCTTCTTTGCCGTTTCGAGCTTCGTAAAAAGTAAAGTTCGGATCCTTCAAATATATTTTTAAAGCGTATACAATATCGTCCTCATCATCGCAAAGTAAAATGTTAAACATAACCCGGCCCCTTTACTGAAGATTGTTTAAATACTCCGAAACTTTTTTCTGGATGTTTTCGGCGGTTTCTTTTTCCGAAATATTCTGTTTGTACATCTTGCCGACTTCTTCATACATTAATGTAACAATAGGTTTAAATCGTTTGTCTGACAAACGCATGCTGTCAAAGAAAGCTATAAACTCGTCTAAGTAAGACGTTCCGTCTTCTTTGCCCGTCAGTTCATAGATGGTTCTTCCTCCGATTATCAATGTTGGATTGGGGCCGGAAAAAATGTGTGCCAATTCTTTATATCCATCTTCCAGCTCTACTTTACTGCTAAGCAGGACTTCGGATACACTACCCGCATCTTTTGTGCCATTGATAATTTTTCCATCGTAAAATTTCTTATTTCTCGGAATAAAAGTTAGGGAGTAGTCTCCCCATTCATTTTCATTAAGATATCTGAGGAAATCTTTTATTTGATTGTAGTTTTTAGTATGCTTACCGACTACAAGTCCTCTTAGGTAAGTTGTAACATTTCCGCTCTCCGCTGTAGTGGGAAATCCCGAAATCTCAAGTTTATCACCGCACAATGCCATATATTCATCAAAATCGGAAATTGAAATGTTGTCTATGAGTATAAGCGGTACTTCATCATTCATAAGAGCATTTGCCCTTGCTACCAATGATGTCGGAGAAATATTCTTGTCGGTGTAATATTTTTTGCACTGTTTCAGTATTCTTATAAACACATCGCTGTTAAAAGAGCAGGTTTTATCCTCGATATTTAAGAATTCCGACTCATCCATTGCCTGGGAGAATACAAAAAACGGGTCCACGTTCCACGCTCCGTAGCAAAGTGCTTTGTAAGGCTTTCCTTCTTTTTCTTTTTTCTCCAAAAGCTGTAACAATTCTGTTGCGGTGTATGAATTACCTTTAAAGGTTCCCTTCTTGACACCGAGCGTTTCTCTTGTATTAAATGACGGATACATATAAATCTTTCCGTCTTTGCTCGATGCTTCCAAAAAGCCTTTGAACCAGGCTTCTTTTTCTTCTTCCGACACATAGTCAGAAATGTCCTTTACGACTCCCGCATCATAGAAAGTATCAAAAGAATCCGGACTGATGCTTATGATGTCCGCTCCTGTCCCGTTCTTCAGACTTTCTATAGTTGCCTGAAGGCGTGCCTGCTCATCTAATTCTTTGCCACCGACAGCGATAAATTCAAACTTTACATCCGGGTGTGAGCTTTCATACTTTTTCATAGCCCTATCAAGATTGTTATCCCATTCACCGCATTTCTGGACTTTTATTACTGTTGGCGTTTTTGCCTTGTCCGAAAATATTCTCAGATTGGCGTCTTTAAGCACAAATACTTCACCCGAGTCATTAGTCGTTACATATGCGCCCTGAATATAAGTCGGGTCGGTGCTTAAGTATTTTACTCTTTCGCCGGTTTCCAAATTCCACTTTACAAAACTCTCGTCGGGATACGTTCTGTAAATTATGTTTCCGTCCGGAGATTGCAGAACCTTGTTGAAATAGAAAGAAACCACATCTAAAGTGGCTATGTCATTTTCGTCAAAGTAAAAGACCGTTGAGTTGTTGCTGTTACCGCTGCTTTTAAATACAAGTTCTCCTTCTTTTGTTGAAAAAAGAAACTGTATTTTTTCATTTTTGAAACCTTTGTAAACAGCCATAATGTCACCGAATCTGTTGACAACGGCTATCTCTCCGTCAGTACTTACAGCTATAAATCTTCCTGTTGCACCTTCATAATATACTTTATTGTCCCTGACGGAATCTTTTAAAGCATCATAGAGTTCCTCCAAGCAAACCCCTTTTAATAATGTGCCGTCTTCTTTTGCTATACTCGCATAATGTATTTCATTGTATTCTGCCTTACCATCATCAGTTTCTCCGATTTTGTAATGTCCGCTGTAAAAGAATACAAGCTTGCCACCGCTGACAAATATATCGTCCACATATGTGTCGCTGTAATAATAGGTTGTTGTTTTTTCTTTTGTATTGCAGTCATAGACTTGTAATCTCTGTGCGTTCATCAGGTAAGCTTTTTCATTTACATTTTCTACCCAAATGTTTTCTACACAGTAAAACTTTCCGTTTTCCACCGCAAAATGTGCCTGAGACCTTCCTATCGGATCTTCGTCAAAGGCAGTACCAAAAACGTCTTCTATGTATTCGGAGAAATTGTGAGTGAGATTTGTGGAGACCTCCTCCGACATATTCCAGTCAGAAAGAGTCGCTGCTTCACTTTTTTCAGAAAAAAGAATGAATATGATTATTAAAAGAATAATGCCGCTAAAGAATATACTTTTCTTGGTAATTGTCACAATAACCCCTCCTGATATGAACCCATTCTCTCCCATGATTTTATATCGGTATTTTCTTGTTTTCTTCTACCACTATAATTTTCCGACTAATTCGCTCCAAAAACAATAGCTTTAAACTCATATTAATATTTCTTAACATTTGTTAAGAAGAAACCGGGCTGAGAGTATCAGTCCGGTTTATCTTTTACATTGCTGCTTTTGCTGAATCTACATAGTACTGAGCCTGAGTTTTAAACATTTCTGCGTAGATACCGCCTTCAATGTTAACCAGGTCATTGTGCGTTCCATATTCTTTAATGGTCTTGTCTGCGAATACGGCTATCTTATCACAGAACTTACAGCTGGAAAGTCTGTGGGAAATATAAATAGCGGATTTATTACCCACCAATGTATCAAACTTACTGTAAATCTCATACTCGGCCATAGGGTCGAGAGCGGCAGTAGGCTCATCCAGTATAATGATTGGCGCATTTCTGTAAAGCGCTCTGCTGATAGCTGTCTTTTGCTGCTGACCTCCCGAAAGCTCCGTTCCTTTTTCGTCAAAGGATTTATAAAGCATAGTATCAAGACCGTTGTCAAGCTTAACGGCATCGTCGTAAAGGCCTGACAGTTTTAACGCTTCTTCTATCTTTTCCTGCTTGGGCTCCGACGATATATCGCCGAGAGCTATGTTATCCCTTAAAGAAAAAGCAAACAGTTTAAAGTCCTGGAATACCACGGCAAAGAATTTCTTGTATTCCTCGTCGGAATATTCTTTGATGTTTACTCCGTCTATCAGGATTTCTCCTTCCGTAACATCGTAAAGTCTGCATAGGAGCTTGATGAAAGTGGTCTTGCCCGCTCCGTTTAATCCCACGATTGAAAGATGTTCATTGGAATCGATTTTGATATTTACATGCTCCAGAACGTAATTGTCCGTTCTCGGATATTTGAAAGAAACATCTTTAAATTCAATAATATGAGGCTTGTCTTCTATCTTTCTTTCGCCGGTTGAAAAGGAGCCGGGGAATTCCATAAATTCAACGTAGTGATATGCGTAGTTGCATTTCTCATTGATCTGTCTGATTCCCATGGCTATGCCTAACAGACTGTTGTACAATCTGCTGGCCGATGCTACGCACATGGTGAATTCTCCGAGGGATATAATCTTTTTAAGAGCTCTGTAACCCATATAGAAATAGCTGATACCGTCTCTTAGCGCATTGGCTATATCTCCGCAGTAGTCGTTCTTAACTCTTTCTCCGGCCTGTTTTTCCCAGATATCGACCTGACTTTGAGCCCAATAATCCGCCTGCCTGGCCATCATATCTTTTCCGTTATATAAACGTATGTCTTTACCGTATCTGTAATCCGTCAGGGTAAAGTAAACGTATCCGAATACACGGTTATGTTTGGCAAGTTTGGCAAAATCTCTTAACTGAATCAACTGATTCCTGTAGTTAAAGTATGTGATAAGTCCCATACCGATAATCTGAATGGGAAGTAACAGCGGACAATATATGGCTATTATTACTACCGAAGTTATCATCAAGGCTATGCTGTAAAGAGTTTGAAAAAAACAATCAATAATCGACACCGCACCGCCGCTGTACCAGGAAATACCTGTCTTTGCTTTTTCCTGTTTGTCAAGCACATCCGGGGTTTCCGTATACTGGAAATCCATTTCCATGCTCTTCTCAGCTAACTTTTCCTGGAAATACAAGTCTGTAATACTTGAATACACATTCTTGTGGGAGTCACATATGTTTTCAAGGAAGCGTGACAAAAACAGCGCCGCCAAAGTAAGTGCTACATAGATAATAACCGGTTTCACGTGAGACGCTTTATCCGCTCCGTTTATCACAAGCTCCAGCTCATCGATTAACAATTTCGGCAAAAGAAGAACCTGCACTTCCCCCAGGGCTCTTCCCAAAAATTTCAAAAAATAGAGTGCATATAGCCCCTTTGCCTTTTTGCTTATTACTTTAAGCATATAAAAAAGTGTTTTTGAAACTATCGGGGGCCGTTTTTCTTTTTTCTTATTCGCCATCTTCTTCACCCCCATCCACATAGTATTGGGCCTGAACGTTGAACATTTCGCTGTAGGCTCCGCCTTTTTCCATCAGGGAGTCATGAGTTCCGTATTCAACCAGTTCACCATCCTTAAACATTGCGACATGCGCACAGAATTGGGTGGAACTTAATCTGTGGCTGATGTATATGGCTGTCTTTCCGCCTATGAGTTTGTCAAAGTCAGCGTAAAGTTTGGCCTCAGCAAGAGCATCAAGGGCTGCCGTTGGCTCATCAAGAACTACAACCGGCGCATTTTTATAAAGTGCCCGGGCCAAAGCAAGCTTCTGTTTTTCACCACCTGAAAGGTCTACGCCTTCGTCGTAAATTATCTTAAGGAGCTGAGTATCAACTCCGGCGGGCAGGCTGTCTACTTTTTCTTTCATGCCTGCTGCCTCAAGGCATTCTTTTGCTTTTTCTTTGTCCGTTTCCTCAGGCGTTGCCATAGATACATTTTCACAGAGCGGATATGCAAATAGGTTAACATCCTGGAATACAGGAGAGAATAGATTATAGTATTCTTCTTTGTCGTAGCAGGACACATCGGTTCCGTTTAGATAAATCTTTCCTTCGGTAGGCTCGTAGAGTCGCAAAAGGAGTTTGATGAAAGTGGTCTTGCCGGCGCCGTTAAGTCCCACTACCGCCAGACGTTCCCCCGCTATAACTGTGAGATTAAGATTTTTGAGTGCAAAACTGTCCGCCTTAGGATATTTGAAAGAAACATTTTCAAACTTAAATTCGTAGGTATCATACTTAGGTAACGGTATTGTATTTTCTTTTTTACCGGGGTTCAAATCCAGAAAGCTTCTGAAATCGTCGACTTCGCGGCTCCTTGCCAAAAGGTTGTTTATGTTGTTAAGGAGCGAATTGATGTAAGAGAAAAATGTGGCGGAAACTCCCAGATAAAGACTGAAATTACCGATAGTCATATTTCCCTGAAATATTGAGTAAATCAGCCAGCCATACATCAAAAGCTGGGATAATATCCACAAAACCGTTCCTATCTGTCCGTTTATCCACCATATAAGCTGATTTTTCCTCTCAGCCTCGATTCTTTCCTTGTTCAGTTCATGGAATCGGTTAACAATATAGTCTTTTAACCCATACATGCGGATGTCTTTACCAACCTTAAAATCGGTGGTCAGGTCTTGCATATATCCGTTTTTTCTCCACCACAGCGCAAGAGGGTCCCAGATTTTTGCTTTTGTGACTTTATTGGTGTGATTGGTAATTAAAAAATTGATTATGGCGATGGTGGCCATAATAGCAACTACCGGCACACTAAGAGTACCCAGAATGCACAGACCGACCAGAACCACCAGAAAGTTCTCGGCGATATCCTGAACGGTATGCATCATACCTTCAACACCGTTATAGTTACCGCCGCAGGAGTTCTTGGCCTTCTGATAGGTGTCCATAACATCCGCATCCTCAAGCATCTCATAGTCAATGGACATACTTATAACATTTATACCGTTCATCATCTTGAGGCGGGCAAAAATCATTTTCCACCATATTACGGCTCCCTGTTTTGTACGAAGAATTGTTACGACTATCTGGGTCACAAAAGTTATTCCCAGAATAATGGCCAGATTCTTCACTCCCTTATCGTTTGTAACTATGTCGATTACGAATTTGGACATAAAAGTCCACAGATAACTCATAGCCGGAGCGGTTATCACAGCTATAAGAATATAGAATTTCAGTTCCGGAGCATATTTGAGCATATGCTTCGTTATGAAAGAAGCATTACTAATCGGATTGTAGGTTTTATGAAACCGATTCTTTTCTTCTTCTTTTTTCTCTTTTTTACCCATAACAAACCCCAAATGTATCTAATTAAGCTCTTTAATGCAAAAGCAAGATGTAGTTATTATACATCTTGCTTTTAATGTTTACTACCTTGTATTATGAAATAGTGCTTTTTTGTTACATTTTACTGATTTCTACTGCTGTTTTGGCAGCTACCGTCGCGTTGTTATATACAAGTTGTATATTGGATTCAAGAGAATCTCCACCGGTAAGCTCAACAACTCTTGCAAGAAGGAAAGGTGTGGTAGCCTTACCCTTGATGCCCTGCTCGACGCTTTCTTTTATGGCCTGATCGATTGCAGCGTTAATAACCTTATCATCCATTGCATACTGCTCAGGGATAGTGTTGGTCAAAAGCATACCGCCTGCCATGCCCAGTTCTTTCTTGGCAACAAATGCTGCTGCAACTTCTGCAGGAGTATCAAGTCTGTAATCTACCTTGAATCCGGACTTTCTGGTGTAGAAAGCAGGAAGCTCTTCGGTGCCGTAACCGATTACCGGAACACCCTTTGTCTCAAGATATTCGAGAGTAAGTCCAAGGTCAAGAATTGCCTTGGCACCTGCACATACTACCAAAACAGGGGTCTGGGCAAGTTCTTCAAGGTCGGCGGAAATATCCATTGTGGTCTCCGCTCCTCTGTGAACACCGCCAATACCGCCTGTAGCAAATACCTTGATACCTGCCATTGCTGCAATAATCATGGTGGTGGCAACTGTGGTAGCTCCGTCCATTTTCTTGGATACGATTACCGGAAGGTCTCTTCTGGAAACCTTGGTAACCTTCTGTCCTGTTTTACCGAGATACTCGATTTCTTCTTTGGAGAGACCTGCCTTGAGGCGACCTCCGATAATAGCTATTGTTGCGGGCACTGCGCCGTTGTCTCTTATTACTTTTTCAACATTGAGAGCAGTCTCAACGTTCTTGGGGTAAGGCATTCCGTGTGAAATGATGGTGGACTCAAGAGCCACAACCGGTCTGCCCTCCTCTATAGCCTTTTTTACTTCTGGGGCTACATCCAAATACTTATTAAATTCCATAATCCTTCTTTCTCCTATCTATAATAAGGCGCTGAGCACTTTATTATCTCTTTAAAACAGATAAATATCCGTTCTTTACATTAATCCGGCTCTCTTAAGCACGGTTTCAATGTTTAAGTTTTCATTGATGGTGGTAGTACTTTCGCATGCTATGGATGCTGCGGCAAGACCTACCAAAGCAGTTTCTTTTAACGACATCTCTTTAATGTAAGCGTAAGCAAAACCTGCCATCATGGCATCTCCCGCACCTGTTGCATTAACGAGCTTGCAGGGGAGATTTCTTACGTGAAATCCGTTCTTTTTGTCAGCAATATATAATCCGTCTTCACCAAGTGTGAGAGCCACGTTCTTAACTCCCGCATCGAGAAAGACCTTAACCGCCTTCTCCAAAGTCTCATCTTCGGAGGCTTCCACCTTAATACCTGTAAGGATACGAGTCTCTAAAGCATTGGGCGTTACGGCATAGAGTCCTGACAAAGAAGGCAGCAATCTTGCGGCCTTGGTGCAGGAAACCGGGTCTGCAAAAATCGGAACCTTACACTTTTTGGTAAGGAACGCGATACTTTCTGTCGGAATGTTGGTATCCACTACCACAAGCTTAGCCTTATTAATCTCGGGAAGTCTTTTCTCAAGATACTCGGGCGTGATATTTTTGTAAATGTTCATGTCACTTATTGCCACGGACATATCTCCGTTATTATTGGCAATAAACAAGTAAGAAGATGTGGCATC
>JAEEGL015840964.1_pt1 | contig 11001 bp, 6 predicted proteins | sample 9134231 | NCBI WGS metagenome assembly JAEEGL01 (sample SAMN16246548, study PRJNA631951) | gut metagenome | biome: gut microbiome; feature: rumen; material: fiber-attached | host: Bos | place: Iran: Karaj | collected 2018-10 | reverse complement strand
TATGATTAAACATATCTGATTTTGGTAAAAAAGGAACATTCCAAAACATAGGACATTTATCTTCTCTTTCATATGTAAATTTTAATTTTCTTTTTAAAAAATGTTTTGAATGTTGATGTCTTTGTGAATTTATATAATCATTAAATAAAATTGCACTATCTAAACATTTTAATAATTTTGTATCTCCTTCATATATTTCTTTTCTATGTTCATTTGAACTTTCATTATCTTCACTTATTATTAATCTACTTTTTCTTTGCTTAGATTTTTGATATTTACTTTTTTTTGTGCTTGTATTTTCAATATGAACATTTGAATCTCCATCTTCTTTTTTATTTGCATCAATATCATCATCAATCATAAGTTTAATTTTATTTAAACCTTTTTTATCCTGATTCATTTTCTTTAAAAAATAATTTAAAATATAAATGAATTATTAAAAATAAATAAAAAAACAAAAATTAAAAAATTATACTTTTAATAAATTAAAATATTTAAAATAAAATAATTTTAAAAATTAAGAATATTCTATCAAAAGATTATATTTTTTTAAAGATGTTTATATTTCAAATATTAAAAAGAATTTATTTTATTTTATTGAAAACTAAAAATTATTAGATTTTTATATATTTGGATTTTTAATTTTTTTATTATTTTTTTATTTTAGAAAATGGAAATAATTTATTTTTTAAATTAAAAAATAAGTAATTTCCAATTTAAAAATGCAGCCTAATTTCAAATTACGCGAACGAATATATACAAATAATGATAGATCAATAGCAATTTTTAAAACAAGAAAACGTCAAACAATATTATTTATAGCAGTAAAAGTTTATTCCAAAAAACGTCAACCATTATATAATAAAGAATATTCAATATTAAAAAATCTCTCTTCAAAATCAATAATTAAAGTTTATAATTATTATGAAGATGAAAAAAACTATTATATGGAAATGGAATATTGTGCAAGTAGTGATTTATCACAATATTTATGGTCAAATAAACATTGTAATTATTTTGAAAAAGTAATAAAAGTTGTTAGTACTCAAATTTTATTAGGATTAAAAAATTTACATTCAAATGGAATTATTCATTGTAATTTAAAACCATCAAATATAGTACTTGATGAATTTGGTAATGTTAAAATTTGTGATTTAAAAAAAGCTTTAAATAAAAATGAAATGACTAATGAAGATATTAAAATAAATAAAGGAGCTATGACTCCTTGTTATACTGCTCCTGAATTATTTACTGAAAAAGGTATTTTTTCTTTTAAAAGTGATTTTTGGGCTTTGGGTTGTATTATGTATGAAATGGCTGTTGGACAAGTTCCTTATTATGATCATAATATGAATAAATTAATTATGAAAATTCTAAATGATCCTGTTGATTTTTCTATGAAAAATTTTCAAGAATATAGTGATGAATTTATTGATGTTTTAAAAAGATTATTAGATAAAGATTGTAATAATAGATGTGATTGGGATGAAATTGAAAATTTCAGTTTTTGGGATTATGAAATTTTTAAAAATCCAAGATATTATTCTAATAATAATAATAATTATAGTAGTAATAATAATAGTACCAGTATGAATAGTAATAATAATAGTTCTACTAATAGTAATAATAATAATAATAGTAATAGTATGAGTAATAGTAATAATAATAATTGTAATAATAATTTAAATATTAATCCCGTTGTTAAAAAATCATTAAGTTTTGTTCCTTCAAATTTACCAAATATTAATCAAAGTAGTCTTTTAAATAATCAATATGTTAATCATAATTCTGCTGAATTACCCTTAATATATGAGAGAAAAAATATAAAAGGTGGTTTTCAAAAATCAAAAGATGATATAAATGAAGATTCTAATCAAAAAAAGAAATTAGATCAAGAAATAAATTTTGAAAATAATGAAAATGATATTTTAGAAAATAATTATGAACAAAAATATGAAAATATGAAAATTTCTTTTTCACAAAGTTTAATGAACATAACAAAAATAGTAGATAAAAAAGAAAAAAAATTATCAAATTATTCATTAAGTCAAATAATAACATCAACAGATAAACCAATTAAACTTCCTCAAATAGAAGATATCATAATTCAAGATAGTGATAAAACTATTAAACCAATAATAGGAAATAAATCAATTGAAATAATAAAACATCCACATTATAAAGTAGAAAAAATTGACTTATCACCAGTTTATCAATTAGTTCAATTAAAAGAATTAATTTCAAATAATAAAATATCTCATATTCAAACATATATTGCTTATTTATATCAATTAATGAAAAGTTATGTAAATAATTTTAAATATGATTTATTATTAAATATTTTAAATTATTTTGAATCAATAATTCTACAAAAAGATATGAGTAATAATATAATAAATTCTCCTTTTGTTGAATTAATAATTTCATTTTTAAATATTAATAATGATGATATTAGAATAAGATCTTGTAGTATAATTGGATTTTTAATAAGATATTCAACAACAGTTCAAAATCCATTAGATAAATATAATTTAACTGAAATTTTAATTTCTTTTATTTCAGATAATAATTTAGAACTTAATAGAAAAGCAATTGCAACTTTAGGAGAATATTTATTTTTTGTTGCAACTCAAATTGAAGATGAAGAAGATGAAAATTGTGATATTTGGAAAATATCAAATGAATCTGTTAAAGCTTTATTATTATCTTTAAATCATTCTGATGAAATTATTCGTTGTTATTCTTTAAAGACAATTGAAAATATATCAATATTAACTAATTTATCTAAAAATATTTTTTCTACTGAAGATTTTTTAGATAGAATTGTAAATATATATAATGAAAATTGTGAAAATTTAGAAATTCATTCAAGTGCTTTAAATATTTGTTCACATTTAATTAGACAAGAACAAAGTTTATTAAAAGATTTTTTAGATAAATTAATTGATCCTTATAATATTATTCTTGAAAAAGAAAGTGAGAGAAATCAACAAATTCTTATTAATTGTTTGTTATTTGGTTTATTTGAAAATCTTGATAATTTAAAAAATATTAATTGTGATGATTTTATTCCTGAATGTATTAATTTATTACCTAGTTCAAATATTATTATTTCTTCTAAAATTATTATATTATTTACATTTCTTTTTAAAAAAAAAGAAATTTTATTAAAATATGATAAACAAGTTTTTGATGCAATATTTAAATTAAAAAAAGATAATAATTTCTATTATTATGTAAAAATATTTGAAAATTTCATTATAAGTCAATATGATAAATTAGTAAATCATTTTATAATATTAAATGATAATAATGAAATAATAAATTATTTAAATATATTTAATTCAATTGGATCATATCATAAAATATCATCTTCATTATTTAAACCTCACTTCTTAAATTTTTTAATATCAATTTTATATAAAAACCCAACAAATGAAATAACATCAAAAATATTAGATTTAATTAAAGCATTTAGTGAAAATACATATTGTGTAGAAAAAAATGCAAATTTTATTATCACAAATATATTTACAAAAATATTATTTTTAGCAATAAAATTAGATAAAGAATTCCAAAGGGCACCATTAAATATATGTGCAAATATTTTGTCAATTTTATTAGATGATGATAATTTATATTGTTCAACAATAATTGAAAAAGGAAAAACAAATCAAATTAATTCAATGATAGCAATTATTTTACCTACAATATTTGAAATATTACAAATTCCAGATACAATGAATGATGCACTTTCATTTTTAGCTTTAATTATTGTTAAAAATACTGCTTTTATTACACTTTATCTTTCAGTTGGAATAATTGATTTTGTTTTTAATTTAATGTATGAAGATAAATATTATTTTAATTTGAGTTTGATTAAAATATTAATTAAATTAATTGAATCTAATGATATTAAATTCAAAGATATTATTGAAATGGAGTTAATAGATAGAGTTAATTTTATGTTAGGAAAAGAACAAATGGAAGAAATGGGAATTTATACTGAATATGTTATTGAAATGTTTATGGATTTAATGTTTAAAATAAATGATGAAAAAAAATTAAAATATTCAGGAAATTATGATAAAGAAATTTATAAAAATGATTTTTTATCAAAAATTTCTAAAGTTTCAATAAATTTTAAATTATGTATAAAATTATTAAATTGTGAAAATATTAATATCCAAACTAAAAGTTGTATTTGTTTAATATTTATTTTACAATTTTTTCCAAATGGTGAAAGTGATTTTCCTATTAAATTTACATCTGAAGATGTACCAAATTTATTAAAAGGTTTAGATTCAAATTCAACTAAAATTCATAAGAAAATCATTAAAATATTTAAATGGATTATTGATTGTCAAAAAGATTATCTTGAAGTTTTAAAAGGTAATCTTATATTTTTACAAACTTATGTTGAAAAAATTAGAGATACTTCAAATAAACAAGATGTAATTGAATTAGCTGATAAATTTTTAAAAGATATTTCTAAAATTAAATGTTGAAAAATGGATATATATTTATTATTTATAATATAGTATATTTTTATATATTTTTTATTTTTTTAATTATTTGAGAATTTAATTTTTAAATAATTTATTTTTTTATTTTTTTTTTATTTATTTTTTTCCTTCACTTAAAATATATTGAGTTATTTTTTACCGAAAAAAAAAATGAAAAAAAAAGCAGATTTATCAACTACATATATTTCTCATTCAAAATTTACATCAAGAAAAAATAAACAAATGACAAACGCAAAATCTTTTTTTTTATCTTCACAAACAATAGATAATAAATCAAAGATAATTGATAAAAAAATTTTAATTAATAAAAAAATATTAAGTCATATTAAAAGCAATATCATTTCACCTAATAAAGTAAATGAAAAAAAAGAAATAGTAAACCCTAATTTCATTAATAATTATAGTTTAAATAAAAAATATTTTAAAAAATCCCAATCATATAGACAATCTTCATTAAAAAATAAAAAACAAAATTTAACAGTCAAAATGTATGAAAAAATAATTCAAAGATTATTTAATTATATGAAAATAGTTTTACCAAGAGAAAAATATTATGATATAAGTAATAGATATTTAAAAGAGGTTTCAAAGGAATTAAATTTTTCATCAAAAAAAAATTCATCTCAAAGTGATTTAACAATCACAAATTTAATAAAATCAACTACTGCAAATAGTTTAAATGATTCAAATACAAATTCATTTTCTAATTTGAAATTAAATTCTCATAATAATAATACAAATATATCTAAAAGAGGAAAGGAACATTCATCTTTATATTCATTGAATAAATTAAAAATTTTAAATTACAAAACTATGAGTCATAGTAAATCAAAAAGTCCTAGTAAATCAAGTAAATCAAATTCAAAAGAAAAAAAACATATGAATAAAGTAGGAAAAAATTCTGCTAAAAAATTAATTAATTGTAGAATATTTAATAGAATAAATAAAGAAATATTAAATATTGAAGCATTGAGACCGAATAAAAATAATTTGAACAATAAAAAGAAATTTTTAAATAAAAGTACCAATAATAAATATATTAATAATTATAATAATAAAAATAATAATAATAATCTTTCAGTAGATATAAATAATATTACTTTTTTTGAAAAAAAAGAAGATAATAAAGATAATGATAATTTATCTAGTGAAAAAAGAAATAAAATGAAAAATTCTGAACAATTAATTAAAATTAAATCAAGTCTTGATGATGATTTAAAAAAAATGTTTAATTTCTCATATGAATCATTTCTAAATAAAGAAAGTGAAAGTAACAGTAAAAAAAGTTTTCCCAAATAAAAAAATATTTAAAAAAAATAAATTTTTTTCTTTTAAAAATATAAATAAATATAAAAAAACTTTTTAATAATTGAAAAAAAATACAATTAAAAAAAATCTTAAAAAAAATAAAAAAAAAACCAAACAAAAAAAAAAAATTAAAAAATAAAAAACCCAAAAAAATGGTAACTTCTAAAATAAACTAATTCTAAATAGGCAACAGACATTCGTTCTCGTACATTATCAAATTTTAAAACAGTAACAAAAACAAAAACAAACAAATGGATAGATAGTAAACTTCCAGTAATCGACACAGCTTACTTAACATTATATGACTATGAGAGAATAAAAAAAAATGCATATAATCCAACAGAAGAAGAAGAATTAAATGAAAGAAAAATAAAAGCAGAACAAGAATATGATAAAACAGCAAAAGCAAGAGCATTAAGAGATAAAATAAAAAAATTTGATAAAAATCGTCCTAAATTTGAATTAAGTGATGAAGACAGAGAAAGAATAGAAAGAAATAATGATTTACAAAGAATATATCAAAGAGTATTAGATAATAATGAAGATTGTGTTAAACAAATGGAAAAATTAAGTTTATATGCAAGAGTAGCTACAATTAGAGATAGACAAAAGGCAGAACATAAAGAAATGGAGAAAGTTTTTAAAAAAAAAGAAGATAAATTAGATACTATGATGGAATTAGAAAGATTAAAAGAATTAAAATTACAACAAGATAGAGAATTAAATAGGAAAATTCAAAATAGAGAAGGTGCATTAATTGTAGTTGAACAAATTAAAGATAAAGATAGAGAAAGAATGAAACAACAAGAAATGATTGATAGAGAACAAAAAATGATGTTATTACAAATTAAAGAATTACAAGCTCAAGAAATTCGAGCTGCTGAATTAAAGAAAATTAGAAATGAACAATCTGCAAAAGAAATTGAAGAAACTAATAAAATTTCTGCTTTAAATAAACAAAAAAAATTATTAAAAGAAAGAGAAGAAGATTTTAAAATATTAAAATATAATATTGAAAAAGCAAAAAAAGAAGAAGAAGAATTAAGAGAAAAAAAAAGAATTGCAGAAGAAAAAGAAAGAGAATTACAAAAATTAAGAGAAAAACAAGAAAAAGCACAAGATAAAAAAGCAGAATATGATGCTTTAATGGCAAAAAGAGCATATGATGAAAGTGAGAGACAAGCAAGAAAAAAAGAAAGAGAAGAAGAATTATTAAGAAAAAAAAAAATTGCTGATTTAATTGCAACAAATGAAAAACAAAGAAAAGAAAAAGAAATGCAATTAGCAGAAAAAGCAAAACAAGAAAAAGAAGAATATGAAAAAATTGTTAAAAATCAACTTTTAGAAATGGAAAAAGAAAGGAGAATTGAAGAAGAAAAAGCGAGAAAGAGATATGAATATAATTTAGATTTGGTTAAATTAATTCAAGATAAAGAAGAAAGAGATAGATTGAAAGGATTAGAAAAAATTGAAGAAGCTAGAAAAAATAAACAAATGAGAGATGATTGGTTGAGAAGAATGGAAAAAATTAAACAAGAAAAAATCCAAAAATTAAGAGATTTGAAAATTAAACCTTCTTATATTGCTGATTTGGAAAATTTCCAAATTATTAAATAGATTTTTTTTAATTTTTTAAAATTTTTTTTTTATTTTTTTTTTTATAATTTTTATTTTATTTTATTTAATTATATGAATTTGTTTAATGATAAATTTAAATATGAGAAAAAAAATTTGAATGATTCTTTTTATTCTGATTATTTTAATTATAATAATAATTCATATTTATCATCTTCATTTAGGAAATTTCAAAATCCTATTTCAATAAGATCAAACTATTTTAAGACTAGATTCAAACAATCAATTTATGATGGAGTAAAATTAAAAAAAGTTTCTTCTTTAGTTACAATTAGAAATAATTTTTCAAAAATGAAAAATCAGATTAGATTACAGAAAAATTCTGATCGTTCAACAAAGAGTAAATTAAGTGTTACAAATAATTCATCTGGAAATAATAATTCAAATTTATTTTTAACAGGTGAATTAAAATTAAAAGAAAAAAAGTCAAAATTTAGAAATAGAAGTATGGATGATAATAAAACAAAAATAAATAATAATGATAATATAAAAAAAGACTTAAATAAAGTTTTAAGTAATTCAAAAATGCAGTTTAAAATAAATAATATATTATATTCAAATAGAATAGATAATAAAGAAAAATTTATTAAAAATTGTAAAGATATTTATTTATTGAAAATTTTTCACTCTCTTCAAAAAGAACAAATTGAATATTCTTCAAGAGATATAAAAGGAGAAACTGAAAGAAGAATAATTAATGTTAAATCAAATATTAATCATATATTTTCTTTAAAAAAGAAATATATTGAAGAAATGGATTTATATTTAAATTTTTTAAATAAACAAAAAATAAAAGAATTTAAACAATTAGAAATATTACAAGATAAAAAATATGAAATTCAAATTGAAGTTAATTCTTTAATTCTAGAAATAGTTAAAAAACAAAAACAATTAAAAACAATGATTAAGTTAAGAAATTTCTTATTAAGAGTTAAAGAGAAAATATATGTTTTCCCAACCAAATTTGTTGAATTATATACTAAAGAAAGTAAAAAAGAATATATAAAAAAAGAAATAAATTCTTTAAATTGTAAAGCTAATAATTCTAAAATTGAAGAATTTTTATTTGAAAATTTAGAAGGAGAATTAAATCAATTACAAAATGATAATAAATTAAAAAAAATGAATTCAATTATTAAAATAAAAAGAAAAAAGAGAAATGTAATAGAAACTGATCAAGAAAAAAATAATATTTTAACAAATAAATTATCATATTATATTTTAAATAAAGTTCCTATTTTTCAAAATGTAGATGAATTTTTAAATTGTTATAAAGATTTAGAAAATAAGATATTAGATTTAATTATAGAAAATGAAAAGAATTTAGAAATAATAAATGAATTAAAATCAGAATATAATTCAATTATTCAAGATGGAAATAGTTATGAAAATTTTATAAATAAAATAATAAATCGAAATGAAGAGGAATTAAAATTTATTCAAAAAAAATATAATAATAATAATCAAATATTATCATCTTTAAAAAATAAAAAATTTCATATTAAAAAAAAAATTGATGAAAAAATTAAAAGTTCAATAAATAATTCACCTTTTGTAGATATGGATATGGTATATTTTGATAAATATAGTAATTTAATTAAAAATAGTAAATATGAATTTTTAGTTCTTTTCAATATTTTAATTAATTATGTTCAAAATTTTCTCAAATTAAATTACAATAATTATACAAAAGAAGATATTTATAAATTCATTGAAAAACATGTTTATTTAAAAATTATAAAATGTAAAAATAAGAATATTGATGAATATAAACTTTTAATACCTGATTTTACAATTAAATTATTAAAAGTATATGAAAATATATGTGAAATAATTTTAGAAAATCATAATAATTATAAAAAAAATATCTTAAATAATTACTCAATAAAGTTTTTTTCTGAGATATATCAAAGAAAAAGAAATCAAAAAAATACAAAGGAAATCAGAGATTTGATAATAAAGAAAAAAGACGAAAACAAAATAAATATATATAAGAAAACAATTAAATCAGTATATATTCCAAAAAAAAAAGTACCTGAACAATTTAATCCAAAAATTTTTACAATCCCAAAAAATTCTTCAAATAGTTATTTAGTTAATTCAAAAAAGGAAATGGAATTACAATCATTTATTCTTTTCGAATAAAAATTAAAAAAAATGATAACAATAAACAAAAATTATATTAAAATTATACAATAAAAAGTCAATATTTTTATAATAAGTATTTACTTTATTAATGATATAGCATTAAATTTAATTTTTTTTATAATTATTTTATATAATTAAATTGATTATAATAATAAATTATTTCCTTAATATATTATTTTATCATATATAATTCTTTAAATCAACAAATACTAAATATTTTGTCAAAAAATTTTTTTCATTTTTTAATTACTCTTTCTCTTAATTTTAATAATATAATTTAATTTCTCATCTTATAATGAATCGCATTAACTTATTATTTATATTTTCTTTTGGTAAATTTCATTAATTAATCTAGTTAAATAACTGATTTATTAATTTTCATAAAAAATATTTGAAATTGCAATTGCTCTTAATATTTAAAAATTCATTCTTTTTTTTATAATAAATCACAATTATCTTTTACTAATTTCTATAAAATTTAATTGTTTTTTGTTTTTATTAAATAATTAGTTTAGATATTATTTTTAAATTATAATTTTAATGATATTATTGTATTTTTTGATTCTTATAGGTTCAATATTTTAATTATTTTTCAACAAATTTTAAATATTGTTTTTCTAAATCTTCCAATACATTTTTAAAATAAATTCCGATTTTATAATCTTTAGATTTTCCTTGATGCATTCCTATAATATATAAATTTTTATTTGTTAATATAATAGGAGATCCAGCTGAACCATTCATAGTAGGAACAGAATGATAAATTTTTAGGTTTTCTTTAATTTCAATTATTTTTCCTTCTGCTATTGAAAGATCTTTATTTCCTGGATATTGCATTATAGCAATTAATTCATTTTTATATGCTTTATTAGGATTATTACAATTAATATTAGGATCAATTTGAAAATAATTATCAACTTCTTCATTATAAAATATTTCAATACAAGTATAATTTAATTCTTCATTAGTACAAACAAATCTATTTTTTGTTATTTTAATATTTTTTATTCTATCTTTTTGTTTTAATTCAATTTTTGAACCAAATTGAATATTTAATTGATTTAATACATGGTTATTAGTAAATAATAATTTGATTGTTTTATTTTTAATTGATACTTAACAAAAAAATCTTGTTCCTGTTTGTGAATGTATTATTATTTTACAAATTGCATCTTCTTTTTTAACATATTTTAAACACTTATTCATACTTATAGGCTCCGATAATTGGTTTGTTTATGGTGTGTAATATTTTCCATTTTATATATTAAATAAGAAAAAAAAGGCAAATAAATTAAAATTTTTTATTATCAATAGAGGATCTAATTTTAAATATTAAAAGATTCAAATTTAATAATTTAAATCAAATATTAAAAAAATTTATTTT
>JAEEGL015397226.1_pt1 | contig 11001 bp, 8 predicted proteins | sample 9134231 | NCBI WGS metagenome assembly JAEEGL01 (sample SAMN16246548, study PRJNA631951) | gut metagenome | biome: gut microbiome; feature: rumen; material: fiber-attached | host: Bos | place: Iran: Karaj | collected 2018-10 | reverse complement strand
TTGCTTCTATCATGTTTTTGTATAAACTCTAAATACTTTGCCTCATCTTCTTTTGTATGTTGCAAAATTCTCATAGTTAATAAATAACCTTTCTATCATCTTCTACTTAAGATATTTGTGTACCTTCTGGAGTATCCTTCACTGAATATCCTTTAGATAGTAATATATCTCTAATTCTATCTGATTCTTTCCAATCTTTATTTTTACGAGCTTGATTTCTTAATTCTACTAATTCTAAATCTTCTTGTGGAATTTCTTTTTGATCTTTGCCTGTATATTGCTTCAAATCAAATCCTAAAACTTGGTCAAACTTTAATAATAAATCTTTAAATTTTTGTGATTTAATAGGATTTTTTATTATATTCCATACAACGCTCATCGCAACAGGCATATTAAGATCATCATTGATAGCTTTATGGAATTGTTCTTCTAGATTATTAATCTCCTCATCTGATACATCCTCATTACCATTTGCATGTTTTAAATATCCTTCTCTTAATCTATCAAGAGCTATTTTAGCTGAATCCATAGCTTCAAATGTAAAATTAATTTGAGCTCTATATGATGAAGAAAAATTAAACATTCTATATACTAATGGTTCATATCCCATTTTTTCTAATTCATCTATAGTATATAGATTATTTAGACTCTTTGACATTTTATTTCCATCAACTGTAAGAAAATTAACATGTATCCAATAATTGGCTGGTATTTGACCGCAAAAGCCCATTGCTTGTGCTATTTCATTTTCATGATGAATTGGAATATGATCAATTCCACCAGTATGTATATCAAAATGCTCACCAAGATATTTATGTCCCATAGCAGAGCATTCTAGATGCCACCCTGGGTATGCTTTTCCAAAGAATGAATCCCATTGCATAATGTGCTCTTTTGGAGCTTTAATCCATAATGCAAAATCAGAAATATTCTTTTTACCAGAATCTAATTCTACCCTAGCTCCTGCTTTTTGCTCATCTATAACTTTTCCAGATAAGATTCCATAATTCTTAAGTTTTGAAGTATCAAAATATACCGTTTGCTCCGTATTATATGTATATCCATTTTCAATTATTTGCTTTACATATTCTTCCATGCAATCGATATGCTCAGTTGCTTTGGCTATTATTTCTGGTCTTTCAATATGCAATCTATCGATATCTTTTAAAAATTTTTCTGTATAATCTTTAGCAATATCCCATGGACTTCTATTTTCACGTCTAGCTGCTTTCATCATTTTATCTTCGCCTTCATCAGCGTCAGAAGTCATATGTCCAACGTCAGTAATATTCATAACATGCTTTAATTCATAGCCGTTATATTTTAAGACTCTTCTTAAATTATCCATAAAAAGATATGCTCTTAGATTGCCAATATGTGCATTATAATAAACGGTAGGTCCGCAAGAGTACATGCGAACCTCACCATTATTTATTGATTTAAAAACTTGTTTTTCTCTTCCTAAAGAATTAAATAAATATAAATCCATTATAACTTCCTTTTTATTGTGTTTTGTTTTGTGGTGTTGTATTTGTTGCAGGTGGTTTAGTTGTATTGCTTGGAGTAGTATTTGTTGTGTTTGCTGGTTTAGTTGTATTGTCCTTTGGTTTAGCTGGAGTAGTATCTTTTTTCTCCGGCGTTGGTGTTGGAGTTGGAGTTGGTGCAGGTGCTTTATGTATTGTACATGTTGCTGTTGGAGCATTTCCATTAGAATATCCACTCGTTGTCCAATTTCCTTCCTTTTCTTCTGGAGAAATTGCAGAATATAATGTTGATTTATTTGGACAATATTGATTTGCTAATAATCCACTATCTTTGCATATAACCGCTCCACCAGAGTGTCCGCTACATGCAGATGGTAAATGTCCCTCTGCAAAAATTTCAGTTGCTCTACTTGTACAACTTCCACTAGCAATATGACCCGTAAGTGTACATATTTGAGCACTTACTATTCCATCTGGTTGAATAAATCCAGCACCTGGAAGACCATTATGAACTTGTGTCATAACATTAGCCCATATTTTTCCAGCTGGGTTTCCAGAAGCATAAACCTCTGCAGAATACTCATATCCATACCAACAAGCAGCTGTGTAATATGCAGTAAAACCGCATAACCATCTGTCATAATCACCATTTGTTGTTCCAGTTTTAGCAGCAACATCCATACCTCGAATTGCACAATATGTTGCAGTTCCGCTTGTTACAACTGACCTTAAAATACTTTTTTCAATATAAGCATTTTGAGGACTCATCATTTGATATGATTGTTGATGTGGCTCTAAAATTGTATTTCCATCTTTATCTGTAACTCTTGTATAGAATGTTGGTTCAATGTATAAACCTCCATTTGCAATCATTGCATATGCTTCAGCCATTTGAAGTGTTGATACACCATTTTCTAATCCACCTAGAGCTAATCCTAAACCTTCATTTGCAAGATTATCTATTCCTATTTTTGATAAAAATTCTTTTGAATAATCTAAACCTGTATAAGATAAACCTTTTACGTTTGGTATATTAGCAGATATTGCGATCGCATGTCTCATTGTCATAGAGCCTCTATAACCTGCATAATAATTCTTTGGTTGATATCCACCAAAATTTGTTGGAGCATCAATAAATGTAGTAGCAGCAGTTAATCTACCAGATTCCAATCCTGGTGCAATTACAGCTAATGGTTTCATAGAAGAACCAGTCTGTTTCCTCAATTCTGTAGGAATATTAAAATATCCCAATTTAGTCTTTCTTAAGTCATCCTTAGTTCCAGCGCCACAAGCAACTACTTGTCCTTTTGCATGATCTATTATTGTAAATGATGTCATAGCTTGTTGAGGATTACCATCCTTACTTCCAGCCATTGTTGTTATAACATAAGCTCTATTTGTAAGTGTATTCTCTAATATGTTTTGCATATTAGTATTTTGAGTTGTATAAATTCTAAGTCCACCACTCAATACATATACTTCAGCCATATCCTTTGTCATACCTTTTTCTTGCATTAATTGGTCGATTACTTGAGTAATTGCCGCTTCAGTATGATATGATATTTCGATTGTAGTTGATGCGCCATCACCATGGCTAAATGCAAGCCCTGCATTTGTTTCTTCAACTGCAGCATTGTATTCATCTTGAGAAATAGAACCCAATTCTAGCATCTTTGCAAGAACAACTTTGGTTTTATTCTGAGCTGTCTCAATTGCTTCCGGTTTTGGATTTCCAGCTTCATCTTTATTCCTATCTGCAAAAGGATTATAGTAATTAGGTTGACTATTAATTCCTGCCATAAAAGCACATTGTGCTAAAGATAAATCCTTTACATCTTTATTAAAATAATAAATTGCTCCTAAAGCTACACCATTTATATCATTACCACCTATAAAGATAGTATTTAGATATAATTCCAAAATTTGATCTTTGGTTAATAATCGTTCAACTTGAATAGCTTTAGCCATTTCTTTAATTTTTCTTGATGATGTTTTTTCCTTATCCTCTGTTATATTCTTAACTAATTGTTGAGTTATTGTACTTCCACCAAACTTTGACTTTCCAGCATGAAGAACATAGTTTACTGTAGCTCTACCAGTTCTTAAAACATCAACACCGCCATGAGAATAGAATCTTTCATCCTCTATAGCTACATAAGCCTTTGGTAAATATGGACTCATCTCTGACATACTAACACTTTTTCTTTTAGTACCAGAGCTTAATGTCGCTAATTCATTTCCGTCTAAATCATAAACAATAGAGTTTTCATATTTTAATACTAAATCTTCTTTGCTTATTTTTAATTCATCGCCAAAGAAACCATATACTGATCCAATAGCAACGGCTATTCCAATAATGGTCAAAAGAATTAAAACTATTAATGCTATACGTATAATAGTAGCAATCCTTGGATGTCTATATCTAAACTTTTTCTTACCTGATTTTGTTCTTGTTTTATCTCTTTTGATGACTTTCTTTTTGCCTTTTTTTGTATTTTTGCCATCCTTACTAGATGTACTCTTTTTGCGATTTACAGTTGCTTTCTTTGGCTCGTCATCATCTTCATCTATCAAAGACATTATTCTAGTTTTATCAAGTTCTTTCTTTTTAGTACTTGTTTTTTTTCTTTTCTTTACTGTCCTTACTCTTCTTGTACTATCCTTATCCTTCTCTTTATTACTCATAAATTGTCCTCCTAAAAAGGTTTGAGCTTTTATTCTTTATCGAAACATAAAATTACGTTGTTATTATATCATAAAAAATATTTTATTCAACAAATGGTATATATTTTTATAAGATATCTTTTATGTTGCAAACCACATTCGCACCTTCTTTAATAAGATAATTACATCCAATTGATTTTGATGAATATATGCCTCCTGGAACAGCAAAAACTTCTTTTCCATACTCTAAAGCATAATCAACCGTAATGAAGCTTCCGCTCTTTAGGCCAGCTTCAACGACAATCACTTTATCACTAAGGCCTGCTATAATTCTATTTCTCTCCGGAAAGTGTTCTTTAGATGCTTTAGTATAAATAGGATATTCAGATAGCACAAGTCCTCCACTTTTATATATTGAATTAAATAATGGAATATTTACTTTGGGATAAATATCACATTCTAGCAAACCATTACCTAATACAGCAATTGTTTTATGACTTTTTCCTCGAATTGCTCCCATATGTGCATACATATCTATGCCATAAGCCATCCCACTTACAACTACAATTTCATTATCTGCAATATATTTTGAGATTTCCATGCTTGTTTTCTTGCCATATTCTGTGGCATTTCTTGTTCCTATAACCCCTATAGAATTTTCATTACACAATTCTATATTTCCCTTATAAAACAATATAAGTGGTGGCATTGAAGTATATTTCAACTTCTTTGGATAGGCTTCGTCTAAAATATTGATTGTACCAATATTATTAGCCTTAACTATATCGACCTCTTTAATTAAATTATCTACTAATTTACTAGAATATATACTATTTAAATCATGCCCATCTAAATAATTATTTTCTTTCTTTAGTTCATTAATTTTACAATTCCATATTATTTCAATAGATTTATATTTTTCTAATAAATACTTCTTTTTAGAATAACTAATATTGATTTTAGAAAACCAATTATTTAAAAAATCTTTCATATTTTCTCCTTTTTGACATAAAAAAAGACGATGAATTAATATCATCGCCCCCTAATTCTATATTATTAAAACATTCTTATAAAGTATAGACAAACTATCAATAAACCCAATACTATTCTATATATTGCAAAACCTTTAAAGCTTCCATTCTTTAAGTATTTTAACAAGAATTTAATACATAATAAACCAACTATAAAACTTGATAACACGCCTAAGAAAAATGGTGCATCAAAAGCAAAGTCTTTAACCTTGACTGCAACTGCTGCAAATGTAATTGGTGCTGCTAACATAAATGAAAATTTTGCTGAACTTTCTCTATCTATGTTTAACATTCTAGCAACAGTCATTGTAATGCCTGATCTAGATACTCCTGGAAATGCAGCTGCAATAGCTTGTGATACAGCTATAATAATTGATTGTTTTAAAGTAATATCTTTGTATTCAACTGTAGATTTTGCTTTTTTATCTACGTAATATAGTAAAAATCCCATTACCATCAAAGCTATTGCTATTAATAACATCTCAAAATTTAAATTATCACCGATTATTTTTTCACTAATCTCATCTAAAACCAAACTCAAAATACCAGCTGGAATTGTTCCTGCTACTAAATACCAAAATATTTTGCCTTCAGTACTCTTTTCTTTTTTAATTGCAGATTTATATCCACCTTTTATTAATGAAATCCAATCTTTAAAAAAGTATATTGCTAAAGCTAATAATGTTCCTAGATGTAATGCGACATCAAATGAATCTGGCATCTGTCCCCACTTAAAAATCCATGGGAACAAATTTAAATGTCCCGAACTTGAAACAGGTAAAAACTCTGTTAAACCTTGTACTATACCTAAAATAATTGCTTGAACTATTGTCATTTTATTCCTCCTATTATAACTCTTTTAATACATGATATAAAGTTTCAACTATATACTCAGCTGATGTTAATGGTGCAACTTTTCCAGAGATAGATAGTGCCCATATTAATTTTAATCCTCTATTTTTGGCTGCTTTGATATCAACACCTCCTGGATTAGATGCTAAATCAATTATTACTACATCCTTCCTAACCAATGCTAATTTTTCATCATCTAAAACTTGGAATGGTATAGTATTAATTATGATATCAAATTGATCCAAATAGTTATCCAAATTCATTAAATGTATTGGCTTATAACCATATACTTTAATCCATGCCAAATCATCATCACGCCTTGCTTCACAATATACTTCAGCTCCAAGGCCTGATAACATTTTAGCTAAAACCTTACCTATTCTTCCAAAACCCATTACTAAAATTTTGTTTCCATGAATTGTTCTTTGAGTTTCTTCCATTGCAATTTGTATAGTTCCCTCTGCTGTTGCTATAGCATTTAAAACAACAAATTCCTCTCTTTTAGCAATGTCAATAAAATTAATATTATTGTCTTTCAAATCCTTTTTCATTGCTTCAGGATAATTTCCTGCAATTAAAGTTTTATTAGCTATCTTCTTAGCAAATTCTTCAATTGGTAATTTAATATTACTAAATGGCATTGATAGATTTTTCCTATCGCTTGTCAATGGTATTGGTCCTAGTACAATTCTAGCATTTTTTACTGCTTCATCAAGAGTTGGACACATCTCTAATTCCTGTATGTCCATTAATTCTTCTGATAGCTCCATACCAAATGTATAAACCTTGTAACCATCTCTTATTAGTATTTCAACTACCTTAATTATTCTTAAGTCTCCTCCTACAACTGAAATAGCTTTTTCCAAAAAAATCACCTCTCCTCGGAGTTATTCTCCTTTTATTCTTTTGTTTTGATCTGAATTATTTATTTCCGTAATTCCATTGTTGTCTGTGCGCTCCGTGTCTTCTGCACGTTCTAGTTTATAATTTTTGTTAGACTTTTTTAAATACACATTTTGAATTTTTTTAATTGTTTGCTCATATCTTTTTTGAACATTTTCAAAATTTTCATTATCTTTTTTTAACTTTTCATTTTGAATCTTTAACATTTCTGCTTTTTTCATTTGTTCTCTATATTCGTTTCTTTTTTCTTCTTGCTTTTTTCTCTCTTCTTCTTGAATTAATTGATCATATTGAACTTGCATCTTATCCTTATTTAAATTAGGTTTTTCAACAAATCCCAAATCTTGATTTTTATTCTCAAATTCTTCTAAGCTCTTTTTATTTGATTGTGTATTAATCAAAGTTGTGACACGCTCTGCAGTTTCTTGACGAGTAGAATTCTCACTCATATCTTCAATTAACGAATTAGTAGCATCCAAATACTTTCTTGCTAAATCTTCTTGCTCTGTCAAAATATGGCTATTAGGATTTTGCTTCTTTTCATGTTTTGGTTTTTCTTCTCCCATATTTACAGATACTGAAATAGATTGTCTTATATCTTTAAATACTTTTTCTTTAGATGCTCTCTTTAATAATCTACCATCCAAATTAATTGCTCTGTTTAGAAGTTGAATAGCTTTATTGTTTTCTCCCTTAATCGCTGCTATTCTAGCTAATTGATAATAGGCTTCAGGACTTAATTCTTCATCCTCTGTAACTTCATTAAAATATGCTTCAGCTAAATCTATCTCTTGTTCAATTAAAGCTATTTGTCCCAAACTATATTTCAAAGCAAAATTTCTTGAATTAATCTTTGCAGCTTTTTCATACATTTCTTTTGCTACTTGGAAATTATTTAATCTAGTATAAACAATTCCCAAATTATAATATAAATCAAAATCACCTGGATAATACCTCAAAGCTGATTCATAAACATTTGCTGCTTCTTTAAATCTTTCACTTTCAGTTAAAAGATCTCCTAATAAATAGGTAGCCTCAATCATTTCAGGCTTATTCTTTATAAGTTTCGTAAGCATTTGGATTGCTTCATCTTTTTTACCTAGTTCATTAAGTAACTTAGATATTTTAAAATATGATTGATAACTATTTCCCTTAATATCTATAACAGTAACATATTCATCAATAGCTTTACGCATTCCACCTTCTTGTTCATATATTTCAGCTAACATTTTATGACCATAATAACTATTTGGATTAATTGTAACTAATTTTCCTAAACAATCTTTAGCTTTTTTATTATTACCAAATAATAAATAAATCTTTGCCATTAATACTCTCAAAATTTCTGCAAAATCGAAATCTTTAATCTCAAGTACTATAACCGCAATTGGCATAATAATTGCAAATAAATATCTAATTATTACTACTGTAGCGCTATATCTTCTTCCTAGATTTAGTTCTGAAAAATCTATAGCAATACCAACAAATTGGAATAATAATAGAACTAAATATGTTGTGTCATCCTTCTTTATAATTTTTGAAAATATTACTATAAATAAAGAGAATGCTACTAAGATAAATAAAAAATTTTCAAGCATTTTATTCCCTTCCAAACGTCCTTTGATTAATTCTTTTGGTATTATATCATAAGGGTTTTTTATTAACAACAACAAATAAAAAAAATCTTTAAGTTCATCCAAAATGAATTTAAAGATTTAATTTTTTATTTTATAAATTTGATTGTTTCATTAATTATAGCACTTTTAGCTTCTTCAAAAGACATTTCTAAGGTTACTCCTGCAGCTTTAAGATGTCCTCCTCCTCCAAATGTCATGCATATCTCAGAAACATCTACATAATCATTTGAACGCAATGAAGCTTTATATCCATCTTCTCTTTCATATAAAAAGATAGAAACTTCAACGCCTTGAATAGTTCTGCCAATTTCTACAATTCCTTCATTATCTCCTGGAGCAGTTCCAATTGCTTTATCATCTGCAAAAGTTTCATATGTAAAAGCTATCTTACCATTTGCAAAAAATTCCATTCTATCCATTGCTAGTTTTTGCAATTCAAATTTTTGTGGAGTAATAGTTGTCAAAGTAGTTCTATATATTTTTTCAATATTCACACCCTTACTTAATGCAAAACTTGCAAAATCAAAAGCATCTTGGTTTGTATTAGAATGTCTAAATCCGCCAGTATCTGTGATAATTCCAACCATCAGATTTGTAATTATATCCTTAGTTAATTCAAATCTCATATATTCAAATGAACTTGCTAATATTTGACAAACCGCTGGAGAAGTTTGATCTACCACATTAAAATCTCCAAACATAGTATTTCTTGCATGATGATCAAATTGGGCTTTTACTTTAGCATTATCAAAATATTGTTTAAATTCTTTATCAACTCTATTAATCTCAGGGCAATCTAAACAAATTGCTAAATCATATACTTCTACGTCCGTAGAGCTTTTAACATCTTTTATTCCTGGCATAAAATCATAGCATGCAGCATATTTTTTTACCAAAACATCAACATATTTATTTAATTGTTTTAATGCTAAATAAAAAGCTAAACAGCTTCCAATTGCATCTCCATCTGGATTTTCATGTGCCATTAAAACAATAGAATTTGCTTTATTTATTTCTTCTAAAATATTATCTAAAGTCACAATATTTCCTCCATATCTATGTATTATTCTTTGGTTTTAAATCATTAGCAATATCCGCCAAAATAGAATCTATTCTTGCACCATATTCTAATGAATCATCAAAAACAAATACAAGTTCTGGTGTAACTCTATAATTAATTCTATGAGCTATCAAACTTCTGATATATCCACTTGATTGTTTTAAAATTCTCAAGTTCTCTTTTTTATTCTTTTCTCCAATCATACTAACATAGATTTTAGCAAATCTAAAATCTGGGGTTGTTTTTACAGATGTAACTGTAATCATACCCGTTAGATGTGGATCTTTTAATTCTAAAGAAATTATTTTGCTAACTTCTTCTTTGATTTGCTCATTAACTTTATTCATTCTATTAGAATTACTTGCCATCTTTCCTCCTATTAAATAAGCTATCCAAATATCTTTTAGATAGCTTATTTACATACTTATTAATTTCTTTGAGCTAACTATCTTTCTACTTCTTCCATAACATAAATTTCTAACATATCATCTTCTTTAATGTCGTTATATCCTTCAATTTGAAGACCGCACTCGAATCCATTAGACACTTCTTTAACATCATCTTTAAATCTCTTCAATGAGACTAGTTTTCCATCATGGATAACAACATCATCTCTGATTACTCTTATTCCAGCATTTCTAGTAACTTTACCACTAGTTACAAATACACCTGCGATTGTACCAACATTTGAAACTTTAAATGTTTGACGAACTTGAGCAGAACCGATAATAACCTCTTTATATACTGGATCTAGCATTCCTTTCATAGCAGATTCAACATCATTAATTGCATCATAGATTACTGAATATGTTTTAATTTCAACACCTTCTTCATCTGCTAGTGATTTGGCTAAACTTCCAGGTCTTACATTAAATGCTATTATAATTGCTCCTGAAGCTTTAGCTAAGTTAACATCTGATTCAGTAACACCACCTGCAACAGCATGTATTACAGATACTCTTACGTCTTTGTTAGATAATTTTTCTAGTGATTGAGTTAAAGCTTCCACAGAACCTTGAACATCAGCTTTAACAATTAAGTTTAATTGCTTCAAGTTCTCACTTTCAATCTTATCAAATAAATCATCTAATGTAATTACAGAATTTCTATTTAATTTCTTCTCTCTTTCAGCAATTCTTCTCTTCTCAATTAAGTGTTTAGCTGTCTTCTCATCTTTAACTTCATAGAATATTTCACCAGATTCTGGAACTGTAGTCAAACCTGTAATCTCAACTGGCATTGAAGGGCCAGCTTTCTTAACTTTTTTACCTTTATAATCGCTCATTGTACGAATTCTACCAATTGATGAACCAACTATAATTGTATCTCCAATATCAAGTTTTCCTCTTTGAACCAACATTGTTGCAACA
>JAEEGL015348960.1_pt1 | contig 11001 bp, 11 predicted proteins | sample 9134231 | NCBI WGS metagenome assembly JAEEGL01 (sample SAMN16246548, study PRJNA631951) | gut metagenome | biome: gut microbiome; feature: rumen; material: fiber-attached | host: Bos | place: Iran: Karaj | collected 2018-10 | reverse complement strand
TTAGTGATAGCAATGAACGATTGGATTTATACCGCGCCGCTATTCGCAAATTTATAAAATGTAGTACGCTTCATTCCGGTCATTTCCATTGCTTTCTTCGCCGTTATCTGTCCGTTATGCCACAAAGACATGACCGCAGACCAGTTGTCCGGCTTTTCGGCTTTCGGTCTTCCAAGCTTGACACCTCGTAGTTTTGCTTGCTCCATACCACGCTTCTGTGCATAACTATGCTGCTCTATCTCTCCATCAATAAGCGGATACCCAGCTTCTCTATATAATTCCTTTAATTCCTTTTCGGCTTCGAGTGCCTGTGATTCAGTTTCGTAATACCTAACAATCTCTGGATGCCACTGCCAATTTTGGCATATACTTTGGATATGCTTGCTTCTTCTCGTATGTAAATATCTATCCCCAGAACCCTTTCCAACATAAAAGGGAACACCATTCCAGTCGTCGTTTATAAAACGGTACACATAGAAATTTCCATATAGTATTAAGCTCTTAATACTGTACGCTTTCTGACAGTTCTCACAAAAAACTGACTCTTCGTTTATTGTCTGAAACTCGTCATGTAAACATACCGGGCACACCAGTTTAAGATTCATCCAATATCCAACCACCTCACCAAAGGTTAGTTTGTTATCATCCAATATTGAAATCTTCGTGTATGTTGGATCAACAGAAAACCTGGTAACCTGATGAGCACTGGGTTCCGAGCTGGGTTTCTTCGCAGCCGTAATAAACTCAATAAACTCGTTAAACTGCTTCTGCTGCGTTGTGCTGCAACGGATTTGTGCCATCTTCAGTGCTTTCCCACGCATCTTGAGATCTCGATCAAGGTGACGGAGCTCCTCCTCAGTGGGCATCCATCGTCTCATCAAGTTGTTACTTCCGCTGACAGCGAGAAGCATACCAATACAGGTATCATTACATTTCAATATTGTTCGTGTATCGCTGTAATCCACATACAGATAGATGTCGCGCAGCTCAGCAGGATCTCCTGGCGAAGACGACTGAACGCCGGAGACGCGGAGGTGCAAACCGCATCCTGAGATGATCGCGGTTGTTGCCCTGCAACAACTTATTCCCGAAAGTCGAGTTCGGATGACGGCAGCCACCTGCCACAGTATCCTGGGCGCCTTCGCCGCTGCCGCATCCTCACTCCTGCCTTCGTGTCACTTCCACTAACAGCAGAAGCACCGTTTAACGGTTATCCATTACAGCGTTTTGTTAAACTACACCCGTAAATCTGCTTTTATCATCTTAACGATGTCACATCCGAATTTCTGGCCGAGGTGGTAGACGATACGATCTATGTTTTCACCCTCTACCATACGGTAATAGTTTCTATACCCCTCGAGCGTTTGGACATCGCCTTTATCCCATGCGACACCATTCTGTGTGTCCTTGACATACGATGTAAGCATCGCCTGGAACTGGCGTTTCTTTTTATAACCGATCGTGATCTGGTTATCTTTATTGAGCATGACACCAAGGTTCCAGTTCGATCCGGCCGAGGAACCATACCTCGTTTTCGCAGGCTTGATCGTGAAAGGAGCATCAAAGCTCTTCAGAACGGATACGATCTGGTTCTCAATATCACGGAAAGAAAAGTCATACTTGGACGAGACGAGAAAATCATCAGCATATCTTGTATATACATAGCGCTGACGATTGTAATCACGAAACATATTGGAGAGCTTGTAGTCGATCGGGATCATCATCACATTCGTGATGAGCGGAGAAAGCGGTGTGCCCTGCGGCAGCCCACCGTCCAGAAAGGCAAGCTCTAATGCAGTCGATAACGCTGCGTATCCGCGTTCATCCTTTACGATTTCAGAGATCGGAAAGATCATGGAGAACATTCTGAGAACGAAGTCAAGCGTTGTACTCCCAAAGAAGTTGGACAGATCGTATTTTGCAAACCACCTGCTCTCGTTCTGCTGATGGCGCTTCACGGCATCAAGAGTAGAGCGCTTTTTGACATAAGCGAAAGCCGAAGTGTGATAGAGAACCTTAAAATCTTCCTCAAAGATCGTCTTCAGGCGGCGAAGCGCGTCCATCAGTTCCGGTTCCGGCGCGTCGATCTTGCGAAGGCCGCCTGATTTCTTTGGGATATGAAACTCGCGGTACAGCTCATGCCTCGGCCTGCTGCGAAGTTCCTCTGTAGATGCGTTGAACGCTTCCAGTTTCTGAATCAGTCCGAACGGATAGATTCTTGCGCGATCAAGGAAACGCTGACTAACATTCTCGACAGCATACGTCCTTGTGTTTGTTGTATTTTCATTCAAAACAGTCTGAGGAATCTCTGTCTGGAACAGGAACTCCTCCAATGTCATCTGATGAAACATCGGAGACTGCTTCACTGTGATATAAATCATGAGGTGCCTCCTAATAAACCGTAATCACATATAGTTTGCAGCACGCTTGCTGCAGATCTGAAGGTTGTGTACTTCAGGTAGTAGGTCTGATCTCGGTGGGATTTCGATAAAAGAGAAAAGTTTCTTGTTGTAGGGCAACGCAGCAGAATGGTAAATAACCATGTTGGGATGTTGACTTTCTGGTTGGGTTGTGATATCGCCTTCGGTACCCTCCTCAACCTGGAGTCCCGCCGGTTCCCCTTCTCCTTCTATCATCTCATCAAGTTGTTACTTCCGCTGACAGCGAGAAGCTATCTCGATAGGAGATACATAACATTACAGTTTATACGATATTAGTTTTCTGCTTTAAGCTGGCGGATGATCGTAAACCCGTCGATACTGGAACCCATACCCCTCAGCATGAGATCGCCCCATTTGCTCTTGAAGAACTGTTCGATCTCAAACTTGGAATACGTTCCCATTGCATCAGAGCCAAAATACTCGATACCCTTTCTGGAGAGTTCACGATAATCCTCCACCGCCTGCTCGACTACAGCCGAGCAGAGCGATGCGAGAACATTATCTGTCATGTTGATTACCTCTATCAGAAGCAATCGAGGATACCGGTGAACCCATCGATTTGAACGAATTTCCAGAGCCCCTCTCCCTTAGTAAAGCGGATGTAGTTATTGACGCACATGCCGCAAATCAGGCGAACCGTCGTCACGATACCGAGAACGACGCCGCAGGCTGACACAGGCGTTTCCTCCGACGCCTCCTCATGGCTGAACTGCATCGAGCCGAGGAAATCTTTCTTCATCTTAGAGTCATTCCAGTCGGCGGCATAGTGCTGAGCCCCGGTGAGCATGGTGCGTACATCAAACATTGCTTTGACATACGGAGAATCGAAATGCTTCTCGACGATCTCCCTGCGAAGCTCGATGTTATCCACACAAAGGAAGATGTAGCCAGACATGAGCTTGCCTTTCCAACCGTCGGGCTTGAGCTCTACACTGTTGGCGATATCAGGATTGATATCCGTCAGGATATCCTTCAGCGCCTCAACCTTGAGTTTGCCTACATCCTGCTGCCTGAACATCTGATTACAGATGTTGTGAGGCTCCACACGATCGAAATCCCACAGCGTCATCTTCGTGACGCCGCAGCGTGCAAGGTTCTCCGCCAGCGTAGAGCCGACAGAACCGCAGCCAACGATGTGAATCCTCGTGTCGTCCTTTTCAGGCTGGAAGAAATCGTAAGATTTGGACAAGTCCATATGTATACCTCCCTATTTTATGTGCCAAACAGAACAGAGAAGTCTTCAAGAGCCTCTCTGTACTGCTTCTCTTCCTCTTCGCGCTCTATGCGCTCCGCTTCTTTGAGATCCTCGATCATATCTACGCCGCTGCTGAAGAACTCGTCCAGAGAGAAATCTTCATCCTCGATGGGCTCTTCTTCCTCTTCCGGTTCCTCTTCCAGTTCTTCATCTTCCTCCGGCTCCTCCGTTTCTTCGGGCTCTTCCTCTTCCTCATCATCGAAGTAGCCGTTGCGGTCACAATACTCCTCAACTTCCTGCTTCAGATCATCGAAGTCTGTATCATTAAGCCCTTCCCAATCGCCGTATTCATATCTGTAATACTCATACCCGGTCGGGATTCTGTCGAGGATACTCCAGAGCTCGTCCCATGTAGATTCACGAGCCCAATCGACGAGATTCTCATTGATGTAATCATCTCTTCCGGCTTCATCATAGATATCATCGATGAAATCAAGTCGATTATCACTGCAGAAGTCGATCAGATCGCTCCAACTACATACTTCGTCTACAAACTCTTGCCTTGTCACGATCAGTTCACCTCTTTATTGTTATTATTTTTACTGCGGAAGCCCGTCCTTGCTATACCCGAAAGGACTGTACGGGCCGTCTCCATACATGCAGCCGAAATCATCGTCATCATCCCAGCCATAGTCGTCATACGAGTTATGGGGCGTGATGATGCCGTTGAGACTTGCCTTTGCGCGACGCTTTCCTTTCCTTCTTTCTCTTTTTTTTGAAGTGGACGACGGCAGATACTTGATGTCTCCGCCTTTTTTGTCGTCCTTTTTGGAAGCCGTCGCAGGTGTCGTGGTAACGGGAACCGATGTCGTTGCGGGAGTGGAGCCGCTGCTGCCGCCGCGCCAGTATTCAGAGTAGTTATACCTACCACCCTCGTAATAGCTGCCGGTTCCGGTAGTAGTGGTTGCTGGCTTATCCTTCACCATCTCTTTAGCAGAGGTAACAAACGCCGCCATCTGCTTTTCCTTACGGAAATCCCTGAGATACTCGGAAAGCGCTGTATTCTCTTCCTCGGTGAGCCCATCGATGTTGAAGTGAACCATACCGGCCGGGTCATCCAGAATAGTTACATTAACATCCGTCGTCTCGAACAGGATGTTCTTTGCAAGATCATAGATCTTGTACATTCTGTCGCCCTTTTTGTTGTAGATCAGGAAAATGTAGAACATATCGTCATCGAGCTGATCGAGGATGCGATCATACAGGGCGTTATCAACGCCGGAAGGACTGGTGGAGAAGTTCACATGGGAGTGCCCCTGCATACGGATGTTGTTGAAAACATCGTCCTCCTGCTGCATCAGCCACATCTGATACTTTTCCTGATCGGTGGTGACGGTGGACGCCGTTACTTCCTGCGGATAAACGAGGATATCTGTGATGTAATACTCGTCCTTGTCTCCCTCGCCGCGATACGCAAGGCCATGCCATGCGATTTCCTTGGAGAAATCCCGAACAAGCGCCTGCATCTTATCCCAGGCAATCTTCGTGAAGAAGACAGTCGCCTTGCGATCGATGTTGCCGAAGCTCTTGGTGTAATTTACCTTGCCGTCGGAGAGTTTAAGTCCACTCAGAGCAGTAACGAACTCCTTGCTGAGCTCGTTGATACACTCAGGAGTCATCTTGATAATCTTAGCCATTGGCAGCCGCCTCCTTCAGATATTTGATTGCGTCCTTCGGCTTTACAACAGAGCCATCAGGAAGCTCGATGCAACGAATATTCACATTGCGATCGCTGATCTCGTACATTCTCCGCATAAACTCGTTCATGACAGGAGAATCGCCGAAGTTCAGGCTCTTGCAGGACGCGATACACTGAGAAATCGCGCCGATATAGTCATGATCTCTGAGCCGTTCATTGATAATCTTCTCATAACCGCCCATGCAATGGAACCGATCGATGTGTGTGTTCGGCGTATAATCCCTGCACTCGTCGGGATAGCTATAAGAGCTGATCGCATGAACACCTCCGGCGAGATTGAACTCATATGCCGCACAGAACCGCATCTTGATCGTCTCATCGATGAAAATTGCCTCCATCAGCATCTTCATGTCGCTTGCCGGGATAATATTGCCTCTATCTCTGCCGTCAACACGATAGATATAGCTCGTCGGGTTATCCAACACACGACGGAGCATCTCGTCGTCGAAGAAGGAAACATAGTCGCATACAATGAACTGCATCCTTGCGTCATCCACATCTTCGAGGATGATGTTCTTGTTGCACAGGAAGTATTCCATAATCTCGGAATCCTGCCCCTCGCTCTGCGCGATCTTCGTCTCATATCCGAGAAGCTGAATCTCGTAGTCTTTTTTCTGACGGAGATAATTCGAGATCCGATCGTTCAGATCGTTGATGGCATTGATCGACGTTTCGATACGATAACGGAGATCCTCACACTGAGCTCTCTCATACCGCGTTTCAAACCCTGTAAGGAGCTGCCGCACTCTCGCCGTCTTGAAGTCGTACTGAGCTGCGATCTTTGCAAGACAATCCAGATATTTATCCGGCGTCTTAGCACGCAGAGATTTGACGAGCTCCATCTCCAGTTCGTCAACCGCGTCCTTCTGATCGAAGTACCACGGCATAAACGCGAAGATACCGCACTGGAGATAGTGCATCCGCGATGTGTCAAGACTATCCACGAAGAGCATTACATTATGCTTCTCAGGGTTGATATAGCACAAAACCTTGAACATTTTGCGGTAAAACATCGTCGCTTTTTCAAGACGATGCCAGCCGGGGTGATGGCGTTCTATATTAGCCTCAACGAAATTGAACCATGCTTCGTTACTCCCAGGGGTACCGTTAAAATTGTGGACGTAGATCGTGTCCTCTTCCTCATCTGTGATGGCGTTTATACAAGCACTATCACTGTTAGAACGGAGCTGGCTCTCGTCATATGAGGAAGAACCAAAATGGAGATAAACATGATCTTCTGCTCCGAGCCTCTTATCGAGAAGCGCACGAAGCGTTGCAACAAACGAAATATCTCTATTCCAATTATTTCCGAAGATTCTCCCGTCAAAGTACGCATTCGCCGCATCTGTTGTCAACGGCGTTGAAGTTATCGGTGTTCTAAACAAGGCACTTGCCTCCCTTCCTTTTGATGCCTTTCTGGTGGGGAGTGAGGGACTTGAACCCTCACGTCATTTGACATCGGAGCTTAAATCCGATGCGTCTGCCAATTCCGCCAACTCCCCATAGAGAAAGCCAGCCCGTTAAGGCTGGCTTTATATGTATGGATCAGGCGTTATCAGCCTTGACGACGTTCAGCAGGAAGCACTTATCCGCGATGCCGAACTGAGCGAAGGTCTTGCTCAGATCGCCGGGGCCGAGGGTGGAACCGTCCAGGGTCATGGTACCTTTGGTGTAATCAATACCGGCGTCCTCAAGGACGGCACGCAGGGTGGTCTCTTCGCTCACGAGCTTGGTTTCACGCTTGACATTGTTACCGACATTAACCTTAATCATTTTCAGTTCTCCTTTAATTCAAATATTTTTGTTTTTGGTGAAATGCGGGGATGTTTTGAGCCGCCGAGATTTACCCGGCGGCTCAACGGCAGCTCAGATTACTGAGCAACCTGAATGTTCTCGAGGACGGCGGCCTTGTCAGCCTCGATCGCGGCGAGAACATCGGGGATCGCAGCCTCAACCTTGTTGAGATTCATGATGATGGGGCCGTAAGCCTCGGCGACAGCCTCCTTGATGTCGGGGCCGGTGTAGGGATTGGCGATGGTGATAGACGCGAGCTTGTTCTCATCGTGAGTCTCGGAAGCGAACTCGACGCCGTACTCGCCGATGGTGCCCTTCTTGGCGGTGCCGACACGGAAGATGGGCTCCTTGCCGTCCTCGCCGCCCATCAGGAACAGAGCCTTGGGATTGTACTTCTCAACCTTGCGGATGTCCTCCAGCTTCAGAGCGGAAGTGATGACGACTGCATCTCCTGCGATAACGATCTTTGCCATGTGTTTGTTCTCCTTCTATTCATATTTAGTCACTGTTCGTTGGTTATCCGACTTCGCCTGCAGGGTGTAGCCCTGCGGAGGCCGTGCTGTGAAGTCATATCCGCCGGACGGGAGGGCTCCGGCGGACTTACCGGTTTACTGCAAAACCCGCATAAAGATCCAGAGTGAAACCGGCCACTCCGGTTATGCTTCGGTGAGTTTATAGATCGGATTGTCTGCATCCTCGAACTCGATGCAGTCATACGGGAACTCTTCGTAAAACTCTACGCCATTTTCGTCTTCAAGGAACATCGGGCGGCGAATCTCAAAACCCCATTTCAGATAGAGGTATTCAAGGAAGTGCTCCTTGCAATCTTCCATGATCTCTTCCGCGTTGTCGCAGAACGTCCTGATGTCAGCGTCGCAAACCGTCTCCAGAAGATCACCGAGTGCAACATCGATTTCATCCTCACGTTCATCGATTTCCTCTTCGAGTTCATCGTGAGTATATTCCTCGTAATCGTCGTCAGTCATTTCCTCCTGCGGCTCTTCCTCTTCCCGGTTCTTTTCAATGATCTTATCGATCACTTTGGACGAAAGATATTCCTCGTAGATTTTCTTCACCGTGCTCGTGCAATCGTTTTTGTCCAAGCATTCCTCGGTGTAGAAAACATTCTCATCGATGTATACCTGAATGCTGGGAAGGTTGTCTTCCTCTGTGACGTAGATTACTACGCCATATTCGGGATTTTCCGCAATCCGTTTCAGATGAGATCTGAGGGTGTCCAAATTTTGAAAGAACACACTCCAAACATCCCACGCCTCAACGAACACTGTCGCTGCCATGTCCGATTCCTCCTTTACTTCAGCGCGTCTTCGACGGGCTGGTATCTCTCGGAATTGAGCGTCTCAAGCAGGCACTCGTAAGGATCTGTCTTGCCGGACATCACCATCTTGCAGATGTTCACGGAGAAACCGCTGACAAGGGCGACGCCCATATCGTTTTCCTTCACAGGAATCGTTCCGGTTCTGGAGTTGACGTTCCAGAACACAAGGCGCGGCAGCTTGTAGCCATGAGCCTCATAATCTGCGGCAATCTTTCCGAACAGCGTGGCGTTTACTCCCCTGCCGTAGCCATACGTTCCATATCCTCCATTCGAGACTGCGCAGGCATCAAATTCCATATCGGAAATGATGAGAATGTTCGCCGGGAGATCTTCCTGCTTCATTCCGTTTTTCACAGCAGTGCTCAGGATCAGGTTGAAAACCGCTTCGATGTTCGTGTTCGCAACCTCGCAGTGCTGATTTGCGATCATGAGCTTCTCACGCAGGTTCTTCGCCTTATCGAAGGAAACGAGCTGCGGCCTCTCGGAGAACGTGATGTACCTGTTCTTGAACTCACCGGACGAATGCTCGGCGAAGTAGATCGCAAGAGAATTTGCAACCTGAAGAGCGGACACCGAGGTATTCCCGACTGAAACAGCCATCGAACCGGAGCCGTCAGCAACAACGATCGTGTTGCCACAGCCCTGAACCATATCGGGGAGCCCCTTCCACATGGCCTCGATCGCGGCGTCATACTGCTTGATTCCTCTGCTGCCGTTGCAGTACATATGTACAATGTCATGCGGGAACAGGACGGAAGAGTTGATCTTTGCCTCACCGCTTTCGAGTTTCGCAAGAAACTCACGGCGGCGCTGCTCGTCATTTCTGAGAAACGCATTGTTATAAATCACGTTTGCTCTGGATGGGACGGCCTCATACTTGATGTCGCCCCAGCGATTGGCGGACATCTTTACCTCGACGACATCCAGATACCGGCGAAGCTTACTGAGCATCTTGCGATACCCGCGTTCGCTCATGCCGAGGCCGATACGAAGAAGCCTCGCATAATGCTTCGTGAGCGGGGACGAAGCATTCCCGGAAGGCATCCACTTCGCCAAAAGCGAGCAGGGGCTCCCGAGTTCACAGTTCGTCATATCAGAATTGAGGATTCTGTCCACATAGGACACGATCTCGGGACGAAGTTCCTCATCATCAAGGAGCGGCCAAAGATCATCAAAGCGCCCGTATTCCGGGATCAGCTCAATGAGCTTGGATACCATCTCATGGTCGATCTCAGCAACCAATTTGATTGCCTCGCGGAACAACCGTCTCTCGCCAAGGCCACCGCGAACATCACGGGCAAAGAAAAGCCATTTCATGGCGATGAGCTTGTCATCGAAGAAAGCTTTCTGGAACCGGCGAGCAATATCTGCCTCCGAAGCGGAACGGAGGGATGCGACTGCGAAGTTAAGATCGAGCAGATTCTTCCCTGTCGTCCGATAACCAACAGCGCCGTTTTCCGTGACGGAAACGTTGGTAGCGCCGTCGATCATTTCATTCTGTAATGCGTTCATGAATCCCATTTGATAACCCCTTTCGTTTTTGGTTTCCCTCAAGACACTTTTGGATTCTGATGACAAGTCGGAATGTTTTGAATGTTGCTGTTCGTGTCTTCGGGGTGTGGTCAAGGCGCTTCAATCACTAACCTTATATGATTTCATTGCTGACTGCGCCTTTATGTAAATGCCATCAAGATACCAAAAATTCACTTCCCTATAAAATGATTCTTGTAAGGTTGCTGCAAAGTATCTTACTATGGCAATTACTTCTGGTTGGGAGGGTTGGATTCGAACCAACGAAAGCGCATACGCTGACGGATTTTCAGTCCTCATAGAATGCTTGCTGCGTCGTCTCTAACCAAAACGAGACGGTCATAAAGAGTCCGCTGCCTTTGGCCGCTTGGCTACCTCCCAGTATAGAGATGCGGTGAACCGGATTTGAACCGATAACTCGAGGTTGGCGTCTTTGTAAACAATTTCAAGTTGTTTTGAATATTGTTTTGCTGGATGTGGAGCTGTCGCTTCACAAATCTTGCGGACTTAACCGCTGAACTAAAGAACCTCGTGTTTTCCCATTAAACTATCACCGCAGATGGAGCGCCCGGCTGGACTTGAACCAGCGGCCACGGCTTTATCAGAGCAAAAAACATTGCAGTTAGAGATTTTTCTCAAACCTCAATTATTACGTGCTCTACCAACTGAGCTACGGGCGCATATACCCCGGAACCCTTGGGTTACCGGAGCTTGATCCGAAGATCATGGCGACGCGGCCAGGATTCGAACCTGGATCACGGCTTGGACATAGCATTTAGAATGTTGCAGTTTAGGGTTTCATCAAACCCCGATTTTATTACGCATTCTATCCATTGAACTACCGCGCCAGAGGGGAAGGTTCTACCGGTGTACATTTGCAAGATGTCCACTCACTCCAACCTACAAGTTTGCACTTATGTGTAAAAGCCCTCCGCCGATGGCA
>JAEEGL014061108.1_pt1 | contig 11001 bp, 9 predicted proteins | sample 9134231 | NCBI WGS metagenome assembly JAEEGL01 (sample SAMN16246548, study PRJNA631951) | gut metagenome | biome: gut microbiome; feature: rumen; material: fiber-attached | host: Bos | place: Iran: Karaj | collected 2018-10 | reverse complement strand
AGAACGGCATGACGCCGACGGGCGAGGAGGAGACGATCGACTGGCGCGGCGCGTCGCATCGCTGCCTCTACTATGCGATCCGGCGGGAGGACGCGCGATGAATCCGATCCGCCCCGCGCGCGCGGAAGATGCCGTCCGTGCCGCCGAGATCCTTGTCTTCTGCTACCGGTTGAATTTCTATCCGATCTTCCGCGACGACGATTTTTACTTCCGGGAGCTCACCGTGCCGAACGCCGTGCAGAGGCTCGCGGACGACGGCTTTCCGGAAAACACCCTCGTGTACGACGACGGCGCGGTCAAGGGCTTCGTCACCCTCGACGGCGAGGAGATCCGCAAGCTGTTCGTCGAGCCCTGCCTCTGGAACGGGAGGATCGGGTCCCTGCTGCTCGAAGCCGCGGTCTCACAGGGCGGGCGGCGGCTCTGGGCGCTCGAAAAGAACGCAGGCGCGATCCGGTTCTATGAGCGGCACGGCTTCGTCCTCACCGGCCGCAGAAAGCCAGAGGAGGACACGGACGAGATGCTCGCCGAAATGGCGCGCGGGGAATGATATCCCCGCAACACGCAAAAATCCGCCTCCCGGAAGAGACGGATTTTTTGTTGTGCGGAGATCCGGTTCATTCCGCCGGCGTGTTGACGATCCCGACGAAGACCGGGAGACCGCCCTCGGTCACGGCGAAGAGGAACGGGCGGTCGAAGGTGAGCGTGATCGGTTCGGGCTCCCAATCTCCCGCGCCGTCCATTTCGAGGAACACATACGACGCCGCCGTGCATCCCTCCTCGTCGATCGCCACCCGCGCTGCATGCTCCGCCCTGGTGAGGTAAACCGTCGTCGCCTCCGTCAGCGGAGAGAAATCCGCCGCCGCTTCGTCAAGCACATCGGTCACGCCGAGGGTCTGCAAGCCGTCCATGAGGTCGGTATCCGAGGAGACGTCGAACTTCGGCAGGGCCAGCTCGATCCTGGCTTCGATCTGTCCGTCAAAGCTCATCCAGTCTGCGATGAGCGCGAGGAATTCCGGATCCCCGGCAAGCTCTTCCGGCGTCACGCCCTCGTCCGGGAGGAGGAAGAACATCTGCGCATTCATCGTGAAGGAACGGGCAAACGCCGTGAACCGTTCGCCGCGGAACGCGACCGAGGTGAAGGTGTCATGCATGAAATCGGCTGTCACGTCCCCGTCCTGTGCGTGAAAGACGCCCGGCGCGGTGTTTTCTTTTTGGAATTCATCCGTCCAGCGGCCCCGGAAATACACGGTCGAGGCGAGGGTCATCACCCCGCGCGGATCGAAAGCATGGCCTTCGATGTGCTCCGCGAGGAGGTTCTCCGTCTGCCGGTTGATCCAGTCGGCAAAGGCCCGGTCGTATTTTTCGTCCCCCATGCGCCCGCTGTAAGTCGAGGCGAAGTAATCGGCCGCGAGGCGTTCGGGGACGTCCCGCTTCAGATCGGCCGCGTCGTTCATCCAGAGGGAGTTCGCGAGCAGGCATTTCCCTCTGTCCGAATCCCGGAAGGCCTTCTTCCAGACCATTGTGACCGCCGTCCGCTGCGCTTCGAGGTTCCCCTCTCCGAGGAGGCTGAGGATCTGTTCCCTGCTCTCCCCGTCGGTGCACTCGGCGAGCATCCCGAGCGCGACGTAGAGGTTGACGGGCGAATACACGCGGTTCTTCCCCGCTTCGCCGCCGAGGAATACGGGAATGCTCTTTTCGAGGAATCCGAAAAGCCCCGCGGGCGTCTCCGTCACTCTTTCGACAGACGCCGGATAGACCGCTTCGGCGACGGCATAGGCGGGCGTCGCGCTCTTCGCGAAGGCCCAGACGACCGCCGTCACCCCGACGAGGACCGCCGCCGCGGACGCTGCGTACCGTTTCCAGCTTGCTTTTCGTTTCCGTGCGGGCTCTTCCCCCGCGCCGAGGGCAAGATCTTCGCCGATCTCGCCGATGGCCCGATACAGTTTTTCGCTCTTTTCGCTCATAATCCGATCCCCTCCTTTTCGAGTGCCGCCTTCAGCTTTTTTCTGAGGCGGAACATCCGCTGCGCCAGCCGTGCCGCATCCTCGCCGGATGCCTCGGCCAGCCGGTTCAGCGCGTCGCCGTACCAGTACCGCCGCAGAAACAGTCTCCGGTCCTCTTCGTCAAGCGACCGCAGCCACCGGTCCACGGCGAGGCCGATCTCTTTCGCCTCCGCCGCATTCTCCGGTCCCGCCGACGGGTCCGGGACGCATTCGTCCAGCTCGCTGAGCAGCACGTCGAGACGCCCGTCCCGCTTCTGCGCGCGGTTTCGGCGAAAGCGGTCGACGGCGATGTTGCGCACAACCCGTCCGAGCCATGCGCGGAGATTCTCCGGCTTTTGTTCGGGCATCGACGTCCAAGCCTCGTAGTACGTGTCGTTCACGCACTCCTCCGCGTCCTCCCGGGTGTCCGAGAGATTCCGCGCGAGCGAGAGGCAGAACGCGCCGTACTTGCGCTCGGTCTCGGGGATCGCGTCCTCGCTCCGCTGCCAGTACAATCCGACGATCTGATTGTCGTCCATATCCAACTCCTTTCTCCGGATCGCTCCGGTGGTCTTCATGGAATACAGTCGGATTTTTGTGCGCGATATTGGCGTCATGAGCGAAATTTCGGGTCAGGATTCTGTTTTTTCGAGGATCCGGATCCTCCGGCCCTCCTCGCGGAGAACGGTTTCCGCAAGCCGGACGCGGAGCGCCTCCCGTTCCGCGCGGAATACGGGATCCCCGGCGAGGTTGTTGCGCTGGGCGGGATCGATCCGGTTGTCGTAGCAGTACGCCTCGCGGTAGAGATCCGGGTCGCCGTCCGCCGGGTCGAGCATCGCACAAAAGGTCTGCTCCGGCGTCCGGATCGCGCGGCCCCGCCCGGCTTCGCTGATCTGCACGAGGACCTCATCCCGCACGGAAGATTCCGGATCGGCGGCGAGCGGTGCGAGGGAGTGACCGGGAAAGCTGTCCGGCACCGCGATCCCCGCCGCGTCAAGGAGGGTCGGCGGCAGATCGATGAGGCTCGTTAGGCGGTTCACGGTCCTGCCGCCGCGGAAGCCGGGTCCCCGCACGATCAGGGGAACATGCAGGCTCGCGTCGTGGCAGGAGCGCTTGTATTCGCTGTTGCGCGTGCGGAAATGGCATCCGTGATCCGAGGTGTAGACGACGAGGGTGTCGTCGAGCTGTCCGGTCTCCCCGAGGGCGTCGAGGATGCGGCCGACGTTCTCGTCGAGGCTCCGGCAGCAGGCGAGATACGCGGGCATTTCTTCGCGCCAGTCGCCGCCCGTTCCCGAAAGATCGGCGGGGACTTCATAGTCCGCGTACCGCTCCGCCCAGCCGTCCGGCGCCTCGCAGCGGCCGCGGTCGTTCTGGTGATGCGGCTCGAGCCACGAGACAAAGAGAAAGAACGGCTTTTCCTTCGGCTTTCTGATGTATGCGATCGCCCGGTCTGCGAGAAAGTCCGCGCGGTAGCCGTCGAAGTCCACGCGCCGCCCGTCCCCGTCGTACACATAGCCGCCGTATCCGTGGGAGGTGAATTCGAGCACGGCCGCCGCCATCCAGTAATCCCGGTAGCCGCCGCGGCGTTCGGGCGGGATCGGCGTCGTCTTGTAATCGGCGGTGTCCGGCAGGGGCGGATCGGCGAAGGAATGCTGCGACGCGAGGTGCCATTTGCCGACGTACGCGGTCTCATACCCGGCCTCGTTCATCCGGTCGGCCACGGTCGTCACGTCCGGCGGCAGGGCCCGGTCGTTCACCGTGCAGCCGACGGCGTCGGGATAAAGCCCCGTCTGAAGGCAGGCGCGCGCAGGACCGCAGACGGGCTGGCAGGTCATCGCGAGATCGAAGCGCACGCCGTCCGCCGCCATCGCGTCGAGGTGGGGCGTCAGACAGAGCGGCGCGCCGGGGACGGCTCCGTAGCCGCTCACGGTGTCATAGCGCTGCTGATCGGAGAAGAGAAATACGATGTTCGGGCGTTTCGGCATGGCAGTCTCCTTTATGTCCGCGGTTTCGTCTTTTTGAGCACGGCGCGGTACGGCATGAGCATCCCCTCGGTCATACGCCCGCCGAGCTTCGCGCGCAGCTTCGGGTTCGCGTTCATCGCGCCGACGGCGTACATCGCGAGCATGCGGGCGCGGTGCTTCTGCGGGAAATCGTACTGCCCGTGCGCCTTGAAGAAGCGGTGATCCTCGCGCATCAGGCCCTGCATCTGCCAGATGAGATCGCGGAAGATCTTCATCCCGCCGACGCCCCAGAAGTTCGCCGGGCGCGTGTGTCCGGTCTTCACGGCGTATGCGAGCCGCAGCGCGACCCGGTCGATCTCGCCGGCAGGGTCGACCTCGTCGCACGCCGCGCCGCACCAGAAATTGCCGCCGGTCTCCGCGCGCGATTCGAGGACGTTGCGGAGATTCTCCTCCGCCGGAAGATTGCCGGAGACGAGCGCGGCCATCGGCTTTCCCATCGTGACGGTGCGGTGCCCGTTGCAGAACTGACGGTCGTCGTACATCTTGAAAAGCGAGCCCATGCCGTGATCCCGCACGGTGAACGCCGTGACGATGGCGTCCGCGGTCTGGATGCGCTCGCGGAGCAGATCGGCGAACCCGTCGCGGTAGACGCACACGCCGTCCGACGCGCACCGGAAGCAGCCGAGACATCCGCCGCGCAGCCCGATCCCGCCGAGATCCACGACGTCCGTCGCGAGCGGCAGTCTGGCCCGAAACCGCGCGATCATGCGGGCAAGCTGTCCGTCGTCCCCGCCGAGATCCACGACGATCACGACCCGTCCGGGCTTCTCCCTCGCACATACCGCCGCCTTCACGGGACGGTGCGAGGGCGCGGGGAACGTGTCGGCCGGCTCGGAGAGACCGTTTCGGATGTTGAAAAGGAGGTACTCGAAGAACTTCTCGGCCTCCGTGCGGCCTTTTTCGGAGAGGAGGTCCTCCATGTCCGCGGAAAGGCCCTCGACGAAGCGCATCCCCATATCCTGCGCGTTCTCGCGGATGAAGCGGTGGGCAGTGATGTCGTAAAAATGCTTCGAGGTGGTGATCTGGGTGGCGTATATCCCCGAGAGATCGCATCCCGTCCCCTTCACGAGCTCGAGAAAGCGCACGAGCTGGGAGGGGACGAGGAAGGTGTAGACAGGATAGGAAAAGATGATGCAGTCCGCCTCCCGCATCTGCTCCGCCGCCTCGTCCGGGTGCTTTTCCCAATATGGGAGCCGGTGACCGGCGTCGAGTACGGTGAAGCGGTGCTCCGGGTACCGTTTTTCGAGGTACAGAGAGGTCTGGAGCGTGATGCTGTTTCCTCCTTTCGGAGAACCGTTGACGATGAGAAAATCCATGATGATGCCTCCGGCGCGGGAATCCCCGCGTTTTCGTTTGATTACAGCCATTATAGCAGATTTCCCGGCGATTTGCAAGGCGGACAAAAAAACAACCGATCCGAAGACCGGCTGTAATTGAGACGATGCCTTTCGGGCCGTCAGACGCAGGGTGAGTATGTCAATTCCAGGCTCGATGAGTTTGTCGGCGGACACGTGGGGGTTCCTTCTTGATTATCATGACTGATTCTGTTTTTCCCACTCGGCGCGGGTCATGTATTTCGCGTAGCCGGGATACGCTGCTCTCAGGATATCGCGCAGCGTGTCGTCGCCGTCATCCCGGGTAGGGATCTTGCGGGTGTAGCGTCGGATGCCCGTGACGATTGCGTAGAGGGCAACGATCAGACCGATGATCGGCAGGATCAGCAGGGTCAGATGAATGAGGTATGACACATACCACACGGCGATGCTGATCACCGCAACGATCAAGCCGAACATCACGTTTGACATACCGCTTGTACGGACGCAATCGGCACACAGTTTATGGGTCACGGTTTCCTGCAATTGATAACTACGTGTAATTTGCTTCTCATATTGCGAAACCATCTTCACTTTCTCGCCGGTTTTCTGCACGCAGTAAAATGTATACGGCTCAGCGGATTCACTGCCGCATAACAGACAGCCGTCGCCGTCGTGGGGACGATAACGCCTCTTGACAATGAGATTGCTTGCGTCCAATCCGTTCTCTGTCAGCTTCATGGTCATGATCCTCAATCACTGTATTCTGGTTTATTCAAACTCAATCGTCCCGATCGGTTTGGGCGTCATGTCATACAGGACGCGGCAGACGCCGGGAACTTCGGCGAGGATACGGGCGGTGATCTTCTCGAGGATGGTCCAGTCGATCTGGGGGACCGTCGCGCTCATCGCATCCACGGTGTTGACCGCGCGGATGATGACCGGCCAGTCATAACGGCGATGCCCGTTCTCCACGCCCGTCGCTCTCATGTCCGGAACGACGGCGAAATACTGCCAGATCGGAGCGATGGCGCCCGCCGCGATCGCGCAGTCGAGTTCTTCGCGCACGATGGCATCCGCTTCCCGCAGCGCGGCGAGACGGTCGCGTGTGATCGCGCCGAGGCAGCGCACGCCGAGTCCGGGACCCGGGAACGGCTGACGGTAAACCATGCCGTCCGGCAGACCGAGGGCATGGCCGACAACGCGGACTTCGTCCTTGAAGAGAAGCTTCACGGGTTCGACCAGCTCGAAATCATACTTCTCCGGCAGGCCGCCCACATTGTGGTGCGCCTTCACGCCGTCCTTCGATTCGAGGATGTCGGGGTAGATCGTTCCCTGACCGAGGAAGCGGATGCCTTCGAGCTTCGCCGCTTCTTCCGCGAAGACGTCGATGAATTCCTTGCCGATGATCTTGCGCTTGGTCTCGGGATCGGATACGCCCGCCAGCTTGTCGAGGAAGCGGTCGGTCGCGTCGATGTAGATGAGGTTCGCGCCGAGCTGATTCCGGAAGACTTCGATGACCTGCTCGCTCTCACCCTTGCGCATGAGACCGTGGTTGACGTGAACGCAGGTGAGCTGCTGCCCCACCGCCTTGATGAGGAGCGCCGCGACGACGGAAGAATCGACGCCGCCGGAGAGGGCAAGGAGAACCTTCTGATCGCCGATCTGCTCCCGCAGTTCGGTGATCTGTTCGCGGATGAACGCTTCCGCGAGCGCGGGCGTGGTGATGCGCTGCATGGATTCGGGACGAATGTTGCCGGACATAGGATGCCTCCGAATGATATGGATGAGATTGGATTTGCATTATTATAGCACATCTCCGCACAGACGCGCAAGCGTTTTTTTCAACAAAATTCCCGCTTTCCCGTGAAAAAAAGCTGTACGGGGTTCGTTCTCCTCCAAGAACGCTCAGAACCGGCCGTTCGCCGCCATGACGAGGAGGAGCATCCCGCAGAAGAGGACCTCGCCCGCCGTCCCGAGCACGTTGAGCGCGGTGAGTGCGCGCTTCTTGAAGAGCAGATGCAGGATGCCGAAGAACAGCATACCCGAGAGGGTCCCCGCCGTATTCATGATGAGGTCGGTGACGTCCGCCGCGCCGATGGCGAACACGTATTGCAGGACTTCAAACATCAAGCTCGCGCCGAGCCCGATCAGAGGGACCCACCGGCGTTTTCCCTTCGGCAGGAGAGCCGTGAGATACGCGCCGAGCGGGATGAAGACGATCAGGTTCAGCGCCATTTCCTCGAGCGTCTGCCGCCTCTCGATCTCCCGCGGCGCAAAGGGGATCCACTCGATCGATCGCATGGTCCTGAGCGGGCCCGCGCCGGGCAGGTGAAACTTGAAAAGGATCGCCCACACGAGCCACGCGAGGTAGAGCGAGAACACCGTCCACGTCCAGATTTTCATTCGTTTTGTCATGATAAACCCCTCCCGGCTGCCGTTTGCTTTATCATAACACGGATCCGCCGCAAAGTCAAATGAAGTTTTCATGAAAAGGACGGCGGCGGTTTTCGCATATTTTCGGAATAATCTGAAAATTCTTTCGAAGATCCCCCGCTTCTCTTGCATTCCCCGGGAAAATCATGTATAATGAAGAGCGGAAAAACTATCTCAGAAAAAAGGTGGGCAGCATGGCAGAAAACAACAACAATAACAACAGAGCGCCCCGCGGCCGGCAGCAGAACATCACCGGTCAGGGGAAGGACGTCTACAAGCGCGGCGACGGACTCGGCACGGGTCCCGTCGGCAAAACGGGCGGCTCGAGCGGCTATCAGGGCAGACCCGGCACCCACTCGGCCAACCGTCCCGCACAGAACGGATCGACCGGAACGCGCGCGTCGGGCGGCAAGGGCAGCCTGATCCTCATCGCCGTCGTCGTGATCGCGCTCATCTTCGGAGGCGGCAAGCTCTTCGGAGGCGGCGGCTCGCAGAAGCCCTCGTCCTCTTCCCTCCTCTCGCAGATGATCTCCTCCCAGTCGGCGTCCTCCGGCATCAGCGCGAACTCCTTCGGTTCGCTCTCCTCCCTGATGGGCACGATGCCGTCCGCAAACTTCTCCGGCACCTCGTCCTCCTCCGGCTGGGCGCAGTCCGCGAACACGGGCAAGCTCGACACTTCCGTCGCGTCCGGCACCCGTTCGAGATACACGACGATCAAGGGGAACGGGCAGGACACCGTCACCTTCATGATCTTCATGTGCGGCACCGACCTTGAGTCGAAGAACAAAATGGCGACCTCCGACCTGATCGAGATGACCAAGGCGAACCTCTCCGACAAGGTCAACATCCTCGTCTACACCGGCGGATGCAAGAAGTGGCAGAACTCGATCATCTCCTCGTCGGTCAACCAGGTCTACAAGGTCGAAAAGGGCGGCCTCTCCTGCCTCGTGAAGGACGACGGCTCGAAGTCCATGACCGACCCGAAGACCCTCTCCGCCTTCATCAAGTGGAGCGCGCAGAACTTCCCGGCAAACCGCTACGAGCTGATCTTCTGGGACCACGGCGGAGGATCGATCTCCGGCTACGGCTATGACGAGAAGAACGCAAGCAAGGGCTCGATGAACCTCACCGGCATCAACTGGGCGCTCAACGACGCGGGCGTGAAATTTGACTTCATCGGCTTCGACGCCTGCCTGATGGCGACCGCCGAGACCGCGCTCATGCTCTCCGACTACGCCGACTACCTCGTCGCATCCGAGGAGACCGAACCCGGCACCGGCTGGTACTACACCAACTGGCTCACCAACCTCTCGAAGGACACCTCCCTCCCGACGACGACCCTCGGCAAGATGATCGTGGACGACTTCGTGGACGTCAGCGCGCAGCAGTGCCCCGGCCAGAAGACCACCCTGTCCCTCATCGACCTCGCCGAGCTCGAGAAGACCCTGCCCTCCGAGCTGAAGGACTTCGCCCAGAGCACCCTGTCCCTCATCCAGAACAACGAATACCAGACCGTCTCCGATGCACGGAGCAGCGCGCGCGAATTCGCGACCTCCTCGAAGATCGACCAGATCGACCTCGTGCACCTCGCCCTGAATCTCGGCACGACCGAGGCGAAGGACATGGCGAACGCGATCCTCGGCGCGGTCAAGTACAACCGCACGTCCTCGAATATGACCAACGCCTACGGCCTCTCGATCTACTTCCCGTACCGCAAGACCTCGACGGTCTCGAACGCGGCGAAGATCAACGACGCCATCGACTTTGACGCCGACTACACCCGCTGCATCGAGGCGTTCGCGTCCATGCAGGTGGGCGGTCAGGCGGTATCCCAGGGCACGGGCTCCGCGCTCCCGTCCCTGCTCGGCTCCCTCGGCGGCGCAGCGACCTCCCAGTCCTCCACCGCTTCCGCCATGTCCTCCGACATGATCTCCTCGATCCTCGGCGCGATGCTCGGCGGCTCCATGCCGTCCTCCGGCGGTCTCTCCTCCTCGAGCATGACCTCCGCGATGCTCGGCAGCTTCTTCGGCCGCTCGATCGACATGGAAGCGCAGACCTCCTATCTCGAGGAAAACCGCTTCGACACGAACCTCGTGTGGGTGAACGGCTCGGACGGCTATCCCGAAATGCAGCTCACCGACCAGCAGTGGTCCCTCGTGCACGACCTCGAGCTGAACGTGTGGTATGACGACGGCGAGGGCTTCATCGACCTCGGTCTCGACAACGTCTACGGCTTCAAGGACAACGGCGCGCTCGCGGGCGTTTACAGCGGCGCATGGCCGGCCATCAACGGTCAGCCCGTCGCGTATTACTACTGCGACACGGTGGACGACGGCAATGACTACACGATCACCGGCTACATCCCCGTCCTCATCAACGGCGACCGCGCGGAGATTTACATGACCTTCACCGACGAGAACCCGAACGGCGAGATCGCGGGCGTGCGCTGGATCTATCCGGATCTCGCGGACGACAGCCTCGTAGCGGCGAAGGCCCTCTCCGACCAGGTGATCTACTCGGACGGCACGAAGACCCTGACGATCGACTTCATCTGCGACTACTACACCTACGGCGGCGTCTACCAAGACAGCTACAAGCTCGGCGATCCGATCGAGGTGAAGGGCAAGGCGGCGAAGGACGAGAACGGCGAGGACGTGATGCTCTTCGATCTCGGCGACGCCCTGACGTTCAGCGACGTCTACATCAACGCGGACCACGCGAACGCGACCTACCGCTTCACCGACATCTACGGCCAGCAGTACTGGACGCCCGTGATCCCGTAAATCCCGGCAGAATAAAAGCAAGCGAAAGCCCCTTTCCCGGCGCATGGGAGAGGGGCTTTTGACATGTGAGAGGAGCTCAGTGCCGCTCTGCCAGCCAGATCGACACCCTTGACTGGATCTTCTTCGAGCAGTCCTCGGGAGTGCCGACGCCGGCGAGGTATGCGGACAGCTCTTCGCGGATGATCTCCTTCACGTCCGTCTTCCAGACCTCGAGGAGCGGTCTCCCGAGGGAGTCGAGGATCGCTTCCATCTTCGCCTCGTCCGCGGGCGTGTAGTCCGACACGATCCCCGGGTACGGCAGGTCGTCCGTTGTCGCCGGATGCTCGGGATCGCGCGGTCCGTAACTTCCGTAACCCGTTTCGGCATGGAAGGAGAAATAGTCGACAAATTCAAAGTCATAATACGGCTCCGCCATGCTCCGGAACAGGGATTTGAGCACCGGCGCGCCGCCCTGACCTTCCTT
>JAEEGL013722756.1_pt1 | contig 11001 bp, 16 predicted proteins | sample 9134231 | NCBI WGS metagenome assembly JAEEGL01 (sample SAMN16246548, study PRJNA631951) | gut metagenome | biome: gut microbiome; feature: rumen; material: fiber-attached | host: Bos | place: Iran: Karaj | collected 2018-10 | reverse complement strand
CATGCTAATTAATTAAAAACATCGCTTTGATTAAATCAAGGCGGTGTTTTTAGTATATAAGTATACTAAATAAGTATTATCAAAAGCAGTCTTTTGATATGTTTTTATTGAAAGCGCTTTCTAAAAATGGTATAATAGAAGTTGGAGGTAAAAAATTATGAAGAAGAAAAAATACTTAATTTTACCATTGATAGGTTTAGCAACATTAGCTAGCTGTCACATTAATATTGAAGGTACTATTACTGACCAAAATAAGGTTGTAGAAGATGATCCTTCAAAAAAGACGGATGACGATAATAACAATAGTGGTAGTACTACTAATCCAGATGATAATAACAATGGTGGTAACACCACTAATCCAGTTGATAATCCAAATGTTAATAATGAAAACACAACATATAATGTAACATTCTATAATGGTACTAATGTGTTATCAACAAATGAGATTGCTACTGGAACTAAGGTATCAAAGCCTGCAGATCCTGTAAAAGAAGGATATAGCTTTGTTGGTTGGTTTATAAGCGATACAGCAACAACTCCATATGATTTTAATAGTGCTGTTAACAGCTCATTAAATTTATATGCAAGATTTGTTCAAAAGTTTAATGTAGTTTTTAAAGATGGTACTACAAGCATTACTGAAAAGACTGTTAAGAATGGTGAAAAGGTAACCTCATTTACTCCAGAAGATAAGACGGGTAAGTCTTTTGAAGGCTGGTATAAAGATGCATCTTTAAATGTAAAATATAACTTTAATGATCCGGTTACATCTGATTTAACTTTATATGCTAAATATGTAAATGTATATACAGTTACATTCAAAAATGGTAATTCTACAATTGATACTAAGACTATTAAAGAAAATAATAATGTAGAGGCTCCTACAACTAACCCTACAAAGGCTGGATATCGCTTTGTAGGATGGAGAGAATCTGAATCTGATTCTATTAATTATGACTTTAACAATAAAATTAGCTCTAATTTAGTTTTATATGCAGTATTTGAAGAAGTAGAAGCTCTTCCTTATGTATGTGCTTCATATAATGAAGGCGCATATATTGAATGGGCAGATTCTAGCTTAAATAATGTTTCTGTTAAATATAAGCTTAAAGGTAGTTCTACATCAACAGCTATTGATAAAGAATTAATTAGATTAAATAGTGGTATAGCTCGTGCTGATATCTTAGGACTTAAAGCTGGTAACTATACAATTGAAGTAACTAAATCAGATGGTTCATCATTTGAAAGCGATGAAATTGCTGTTCAAGCTTATGAACGTGATGGCTATGCTCATTTTGCATCAGCTGATGATACTACTGGTGTAAATGTATCAGATGGTATTGGTGCATATAAAAATGATGGTACATTAAAAGATAATGCTGTTGTAGTTTATGTTAATGAAGCTAATAAAAATACAGTTCAAGCAAAAATTAAGGATAAAACATATACAGGTATCTCAGCTATTTTGAAAGCTTCAACTGATAAAAATTATCCTGTTAATGTAAGAATTTTAGGAACAGTTGGTGCTGCAACATGGAACCATCGTACAGTATCGGCATATAGCGCTGCTACAACAACAACTATAAAAGGTGCTAATGATAGTTATTTACAACTAAAGAATTATGATCAATCAGAGTTAATTTCAAGTGGATTTAATACTCTAAATGAAACTGAATATACAGAATTAAAAGGTCTTACTAATAAAATAAAGTACGATAGTAAAAAACATGAATTTGATTCATATTATAATATGTTAGACATTAGTAATGCTAAAAATGTTACTGTTGAAGGTGTCGGAGTAGATGCGAAAATCTTCCAATGGGGATTCACATGGAAATCTTGTACATCAATTGAAGTTAAGAATTTAACATTTGATTCATATACAGAAGACGCATGTTCATTTGAAGGTGGAGATGACTCGACAACTCTTACAGGTTTTAAAACTGGACATTTATGGGTTCATAATAATACATTTAAAAGAGGTGTGAACTACTGGGATGTATGTTCTGAACAAGATAAGCATGATGGTGATGGTGCAACAGATTTTAAGAAGCTTGCTTATGTTTCGATTTCTTATAATCATTATATTAATAATCATAAAACTGGATTGGTTGGTGGAAGCGATACACAACATACAGCTTGTATAACATTTGATCACAATTTCTACGATCAATGTCAATCAAGATTACCATTCGCAAGACAAGCTAATATGCATATGTATAATAATTATTATTACAAATCAAGTGGTAATAATATGCAAATTTATGCTGGTGCATTTGCATTTATTGAAAATTGCTATTTTGAAAATACTAAAAAAACATTTGATGTAAAAACATCAGATGGCAAAGTTGCTGCAATAAAATCATATAATAATACATTTGATAACTGCTCATCAGCAGGTGCTACAATAGTAACATCTAGAACTCAAACAGTAACAAATGGGAACTTATATGGACAATCATTTGATACTGATCCTAATGTTTTCTATTATGATGATATTGCTAAGAAGACTAAAGCTACTCATTTAACTAGCGCCGAACAAGCTAAACAAGACTGTATTTTATATGCTGGAGTTTTAAAAGAAAGCAAACAAGCAGTACCTAATATTACTACTTATACAGTTACATTTAAAAATGGTGAAGAAACACTTAAGACTATAAGTGTTTCTGAAAAAGGTAAAGCTACTAATTACACACCAGAGTTAGAAGGCTATACATTTGTTAACTGGTATAGCGATAGCGCGTTTACTTCATTATTTAATTTTAATACGCAAATTAATTCAAACACCACTATATATGGTAAATTTGAAAAGATGCCTACATATAATGTTGAATATTATAATGAATCAGAATTACTATATACAGAAGAAGTTATCAAGAATAATACTATTACATATGTTCCAAATGTAAGTGGTAAAACTTTAGAAGGTTGGTATACTGACTCAAATCTTACTACTAAATATGAATCTAGTTCTTTAGTAACAGGTGATTTAAAATTGTATGGTAATTTTGTTGAAGAACAAGAAAAGACATATGTACTTACTGGTGATGATTTTGTAACTTTAGTTGGTGGTAAAAAAGTTCTAAGTGGTAATGTTAAATTAAATGATGTTGTTACTGCAACTAAGAATTTAAAAACTAAATCTGATACTGATAAAACAAATACTGAAATTAATTATATTTCAAGCAATAAAAACAAATCTAAATATGATAGTCAAACTCAAGAAGCTGTTATCATATTTAATATAGCAGAAGGTAAGACTGCTCATATTAGTATTAATTTAATTAATGCTGCTAATGACGGACGTATTGCTAAATTACACAATGTTAACTTAGATGGAGATGTTATTGCTCAAAAAGATTCTGGTTTATTAGAGGCTGATGTAAATAGCGGTACTTATGTATTAGAATTTACTGAAGGAAGAGAAAGTAAGATTAATAATATTACAGTAGTTGTTAGATAAAATATTTAGAATAACCATGAATAGTGGTTATTCTTTTTTTATTACCTGTTTCAAAATATTGATGAATGATTACCTTTATATAATTTATGGAACAAATTGATGTAATATGCATATAAAAGTTCCCTAAATTAGTATTTGTTACTACATAAGATATTAAGTATATTTATATTTATTTGCAAAAACTTCATATAACTTTAAATCTATTCCTAACAAAAAGCTCTGTGTTTTTTCTAGCAGAGTTTTTTATATTATGCTAAATTTCATATGTAAAAAACTTTCTAAAAAAGTGTTGCTTTATATATGCTGGTGTGATATAATGATAAGGCTCATGGATAAAAGAGCTTGGCTGTGAAGTGGAAGGTTGCCGATACGCCGAAAAGCGTTGTCATACGACATATCGGGTTTTTCCATGGAGCAAGTCTATACAAGATTATAGGCGAAAGGAGAATATTATTATGGCAAAAGAAAAAATTAGAATTCGTTTAAAATCTTATGATCACAGATTATTAGATCAATCTGCACAAAAGATCGTTGAAAGCGTAAAGAAGGCAGGTTCTACAGTAAATGGACCAATTCCTCTTCCAACAGATAAGGAAATCTTCACTATTTTACGTTCTCCACACGTAAACAAGGACTCTCGTGAACAATTCGAGAGAAGAACTCATAAGAGATTAATCGAAATTGTGGATCCAAACCCACAAACAATTGACGCTTTAATGCACATCAACTTACCTTCTGGTGTTGACATCGTATTAAAGAAGTAATCAAACAAATTTATAATTATAGAAAGGTGTAATAACTCATGGCTAAGGGAATCTTAGGAAGAAAATTGGGCATGACTCAAATTTTCGATGCAAAGGGAACTCTTGTTCCTGTAACAATTATTGATTGTGCACAAAACGTTGTTCTTCAACAAAAGACAGTTGAAACAGACGGTTATGTAGCAACTAAAATCGGTTTCGTTGACAAACGTGAAAGCTTAGCAAACAACTGTGAAAAGGGTATTGCTAAGAAAGCTAATACTGCTCCTAAGCGCTTCGTAAAAGAGATTCGTTTCTCAGTACAAGCAAAAGGAGAAAATGCTCTAGCTGCTTACACAGTTGGTCAAGAGATTAAATGTGATATTTTCGCTGCTGGTGACATCATCGATGTTACTGGTACATCAAAAGGTAAAGGATTTGCTGGTACTATCAAGAGATATAACCACGCTCGTCAAAATATGTCACATGGTGTTTCTGCTTCTCACCGTGAAGTTGGTTCAATGGGAGCCATCAAAGGTAATATGAAGGGTAAGAAAATGCCAGGTCACATGGGATTTGACACAGTTACTTTACAAAATTTACAAATCGCTTCAGTAGATGCTGAAAGACAATTAATTTTAATCAAGGGTAATGTACCAGGACCAAAGAATGGTTTAGTTGAAATTAAGTCTGCAGTTAAGGCTACTAAGTAATTAGGAAGGAGATTTATTTATGTTAAAAGTTACATTATTAAATCAAACTGGATCAAAAGTTAAAGATTTAAATTTAAATGAAGAAATCTTCGGTATTGAACCTAATCAACAAGTAGTTTACGATGTAGTAAACGCTCAAAGAGCTGCTATGCGTCAAGGTACTCATGACACATTAAACCGTAGCGAAGTTCGTGGTGGTGGTCGTAAGCCTTGGAAGCAAAAAGGTACAGGTCATGCTCGTCAAGGATCTATCAATGCTCCACAATGGCGTCATGGTGGTGTAGCATTCGGTCCTACTCCAAGATCTTATGAAGTAAAGGTTAACCGTAAGGTTAGACAATTAGGTTTAAAATCAGCATTATCTTTCAAGGTTGCTAACAACCTATTAACAGTAGTTGAGGACATTAAGTTCGATTCTATTAAGACAAAGAATGTTTCTGATTTCTTAAAAGACATTAAGGTAGAAGGTAAGACTATGGTAATCGTTACTGATCTTACTGCTGAAGTTTGTCTATCAGCAAGAAACCTTGCTAATGTCTTCGTATGCCCAGCTGATCATGCTTCTGTATTCGATATTCTTTCTTACAAGAATTTAGTTATGACTGAAGCTGCAGTTAAATATTTCGAGGAGGTTCTAGCATAATATGGAATTATACAACGTTATTAAAGAACCAATTATTACTGAAAAGTCAATGGCTTTAAAGGAAAAGGAAAACAAGTATGTTTTCGCTTGCGACCTTAAGGCTAACAAGATTGAAATCGCAAACGCTGTTGAAAAGTTCTTCAACGTTAAGGTTGTTTCAGTAGCTACATCAACTGTTAAGCCAAGAGCTAAGAGAGTTGGACAATATGCTGGTTATACATCAGCTTATAAGAAGGCTATCGTTAAGCTTGCTGACGGTAACAAGATTGATGCATTCAATATCTAATATTAATTTAGATTATAAAATTTTAAATATAGGAGATTAAAACTATGGCAATTAGAGTTTATAAGCCAATGACAAATGGTACTAGAAACATGTCTGTTTCTACATTTGAAGAAATTACAACATCAACTCCTGAAAAATCATTACTTGCTCCAATTAAGAGTAAGGGTGGAAGAAATAATACTGGTTTAATCACTGTACGTCACCAAGGTGGTGGAGTAAAGCGTAAATACAGAATTATCGATTTCAAGAGAAATAAAGACAATCTTCCTGGTAAGGTTGCTACTATTGAGTACGATCCAAACAGAACATCTAACATCGCATTAATCGTTTATGCTGATGGTGAAAAGAGATATATTATTGCTCCAGCTGGTTTAACAGTAGGTATGGAAATCATCTCTTCTGAAAAGGCTGTAGACGTTAAGGTTGGTAATGCTAGCCCTATCGTTAACATTCCAGTTGGTACAATTGTACACAACATCGAATTACACCCAGGTAAGGGTGGTCAATTATGCCGTTCAGCTGGTACTTCAGCTCAAATCCTTGGTCGTGAAGAACGTTATGTTCTAGTACGTTTATCAAGTGGTGAAGTTCGTAAGGTATTAGCTACTTGCCGTGCAACTATCGGTGTAGTTGGTAACGGAGATCATAACTTAGTTCGTATCGGTAAAGCTGGTCGTGCTAGACATATGGGTCTACGTCCTGAAGTTCGTGGTTCAGTTATGAACCCAGTAGATCACCCACATGGTGGTGGTGAAGGTAAAGCACCTATCGGACACAAGGCACCAATGACTCCATGGGGTAAGAAGGCTCTTGGTGTTAAGACACGTCGTAATAAGAAGTCTTCTACTAAGTTAATCGTTCGTCGTCGTAACGAAAAGTAATCGAAGGAGGATTAAATAGATGGCTCGTTCAATTAAAAAAGGCCCATTCTGTGATGAATCTTTAATGAAAAAGGTTGTAGCACAAAATGAAGCTCATGAAAATAAAGTAATTCAAACATGGTCACGTCGTTCAACAATTTTCCCTGCATTCATCGGACACACATTCGGTGTTTACAACGGACGTGAACATACACCAGTTTATGTAACTGAAGATATGGTTGGTCACAAGTTAGGAGAATTCGCTCCAACTCGTACTTTCCATGGTCACAAAGCAGATGCTGATAAGGCTGCTAAGTAGTAGGAGGATATGAAAATGGTAGAAGTAAAAGCAATTTCTAAACAAGTTCGTTCAACTCCACGTAAGGCACGTCTTGTAGTTGATATGATTCGTGGCAAGAACGTTAATGAAGCATTCGGTATTTTAAAGTTCACAAACAAGGCCGTTTGCGAGGACGTTGAAAAAGTTTTAAAATCTGCAGTTGCTAATGCAGTTAATAATAACAAGCTTGACATTAACAAGCTATTTGTAAAAGAAATCTATGTTGGTGATGCTATGCGTATGCGTAGAATGATGCCAAGAGCTAAGGGTAGCGGAGATATCGTTACTAAGAGACTTTGCAACATCACAGTAGTAGTTTCTGAAAGATAATAGGAGGAAACGCACATGGGTCAAAAGGTAAGTCCAAAAGGATTACGTATTGGTGTTAACCGTGAATGGGACGCTCAATGGTATGCTGGCAAGAATGAAGTTGCTGACTTATTATTAGAAGACGTTCAAATTCGTAAGTATTTAGCAACTACTTATGCTAAAGCTGCAGTTTCACGTGTTGTTATCGAACGTATCAAAGGTTCTGATAAAGATATCGTTAGTGTTACAGTTTACACAGCTAAGCCAGGTGTTGTAATCGGTCGTGACGCTGAAACAAAGAATAATACAGTTAAAGGTTTAGAAAAATTAACAAACAAGAGCGTTCGTATGAATGTTGTTGAAGTTAAGAAACCTGAACTAGACGCAGTTCTTGTAGCTCGTTCAATCTGCGAACAACTAGAAGCTCGTGCTTCATTCCGTAGAGTTCAAAAGATTGCTCAACAAAGAGCTATGAAGGCAGGAGCTAAGGGTATTAAGACTCTTATTTCTGGTCGTCTAGGTGGAGCTGAAATCGCTCGTGGTGAAGGATACTCAGTTGGTCAAGTACCTCTACAAACTTTACGTGCTGATGTTGATTATGCTTGGGATGAAGCACATACAACATATGGTAAGTTAGGTGTTAAGGTATGGATCTACAAGGGTGAAGTCCTAAACTTAAAGAAAGCACAAGAAAAGAAAGCTGCTGAAGATAAGGCTGCTAGAGAAGAACGTGCAAAGAGATTTAACCGTAATGGTAAGGGTGACACTGCTAAGCGTCCAAACGCTACAAAGCGTCCTCGTACTCAACATAACGACAAATCTTCTGAAGGAGGTAAGTAATTATGTTAATGCCTAAAAGAGTTAAGTACCGTAGACCACATAGAGTTTACTTCCATGGTAAAGCTAAGGGTAATACTTCTATTGACTTCGGTACATATGGTTTAATGGCACTTGAAGGAGCTTGGTTAACAACTAACCAAATCGAAGCTGCTCGTGTTGCTATTACACGTACAATGAATCGTCAAGGAAGACTTTGGATCAGAGTTTTCCCACAACTATCTAAGACTAAGAAGCCTCTTGCTGTACGTATGGGTTCAGGTAAGGGTTCTCCAGAATCTTGGGTTGCAGTTGTAAAGAAAGAAACAATCTTGTTCGAAGTTGCTGATGTATCTGAGGAAATCGCTCGTGAAGCATTCCGTCTAGCAGGTCATAAGCTTCCAATCGGAACAAAGTTCGTAAAGAAAGCATAGGTGACGAGTAATGACAAATAAAGAAATTCGTAATCTTTCAGTTGAAGAGATTAATAAGCAAATTTCTGAACTTAAGGATGAATTATTCAATCTTAAGCTTCAATCTTCACTAAATCAATTAACTAACACTGCTCGCATCGCGTCAGTAAAAAAGACTATCGCTAGAATGAAGACTATTTTAGCTGAAAAGAATTCTGAAGTTAGATAAGGAGGATAAACATGGAAGAACGTAACAGTCGTAAGACATTTACTGGTGTTGTTTCATCTGCTAAGGGTGACAAGACAATTACAGTAGTTGTTGACACATATAAAAAAGATAGAATATACGGAAAACGTGTTAAATTATCTAGTAAATTACATGCACATGATGAAAACAATGTTGCTAAAGTTGGCGACACAGTTAAGATTATGGAAACTAGACCTTTATCAAAGACTAAGAGATACATTTTAGTTAAAGTGGTAAAGACTAGCGAGAATCTATAATTTCGGTTGCTGAAAGGAGGTACTCTCATGGTTCAACAAGAAACTAGACTTGCAGTAGCTGACAACTCAGGTGCTCGTGAGTTATTAATTATTAAAATTTTAGGTGGAGCTTTACATAGATATGCATCAGTAGGTGATATCGTTGTTTGCTCTGTTAAGGATGCCACACCAAACGCTTCAGTTAAGAAGGGTGACGTTGTAAAGGCAGTTATCGTACGTACTAAGGCTGGTATTAGAAGAGCTGATGGTTCTTACATCAGATTCGATGAAAACGCTGCGGTTATTATCAATGCTGATAAGAATCCAAAGGGAACTCGTATTTTCGGACCAGTTGCTCGTGAGTTACGTGATGCTGGTTATATGAAGATCGTATCACTTGCTCCAGAAGTACTATAAGGAGGTCAACTATATGAATATTAAAAAAGGTGACACAGTCGTTGTTATTTCTGGTAAAGACAAATACCAAATCGATAATAAGGGTAACAAGACTTTAAAGTCTGGTAAGGTTTTAAAGGCTAACCCAAAAGATAATACAGTAGTTGTTGAAGGTATTAACAAGGTTAAGAAGCATGTTAAGCCTTCACAAATGAATCAATCTGGAAGCATCGTTGAAGTAGAAGCTCCAATCGCTGCTTGCAAGGTTGCTATTTTAGACCCAAAGAAGAACGTTCCAACTCGTGTTTCTATTCAATTAGATGAAAAAGGAAACAAAGTTAGAGTAACTAAGAAGTCTGGAACAATTTTAAAGTAACTGAGAAGGAGGTAAACTAAGTATGAATCGTTTACAAGAAAAGTATGAAAATACTGTAAAAGCAGAACTACAAAAGAAGTTTAACTATAGTTCACCAATGGAAACTCCAAAAGTTGTTAAAATTGTTATCAACATGGGTGTTGGTGATGCAGTTGCTAACTCTAAGGTTCTAGATGAAGCAGTTGAAGAATTAACTGCTATTGCTGGACAAAAGCCAGCTATTACTAAGGCTAAGAAGTCTATCGCAACATTTAAGTTACGTGAAGGAATGCCTATCGGTGCTAAGGTTACACTTAGAGGAGAAAGAATGTATGAGTTTTTAGATAAGCTTGTATCAATCGCTCTTCCACGTGTTCGTGATTTCCATGGTGTTTCTGATGCTTCATTTGATGGTCGTGGTAACTATACATTAGGTGTTAAGGAACAAATCATTTTCCCTGAAATTTCTTTCGATAAGGTTAAGAAGTTAAGAGGTATGGATATTGTTATCGTAACAACAGCTAAGACTGATGAAGAAGGTCGTACACTATTAGGTTTATTAGGTATGCCTTACAGACATAGATAATTGAAAGGACAAATATTATGGCAAAAACTTCTCAAATTGTTAGAAACCATAGAAAAGCAAAGTTTGGTGTTCGTGAATACACTCGTTGCGAGCGTTGCGGACGTCCACATGCTGTTTATAGCAAGTTTAAAATATGCCGTCTTTGCTTCCGTGAATTAGCTTACAAGGGTGAAATCCCTGGAGTTAAAAAGGCAAGCTGGTAATCATTTTTCCAAAAAATGGAAGGAGGAAATTTATTATGAGTATGACAGATCCAATTGCAGATATGTTAACACGTATCAGAAATGCAAACAACATGCGTCATGAAACTGTTTCAATGCCTGCTTCTAAGGTTAAGACTTCTATTCTTGAAGTTTTAGTTAAAGAAGGTTACATTGACAGTTACAAGAACGAAACTAATGACAATAAAACAGTTACTACAGTAACTTTAAAATATGCTCAAGGTCAATCTGTAATTAGAGGCTTAAAGAGAGTTTCTAAGGTTGGTTTAAGAGTATACGCTAAAGCTGATGAACTTCCACAAGTATTAAACGGTTTAGGTACAGCTATTATCTCAACATCAAATGGTATGATGAGTGATAGAGATGCACGTAAAGCT
>JAEEGL013591064.1_pt1 | contig 11001 bp, 7 predicted proteins | sample 9134231 | NCBI WGS metagenome assembly JAEEGL01 (sample SAMN16246548, study PRJNA631951) | gut metagenome | biome: gut microbiome; feature: rumen; material: fiber-attached | host: Bos | place: Iran: Karaj | collected 2018-10 | reverse complement strand
TCATGCCCGACCACATTCATGGCATCCTGTTTGTCACCGAACCGCTTCCTGTCCATTTTGGGAAAGTCATCAATGGCTTCAAGATTGGTTGCAACAGAGCTGCACGGGAGTTGGGGCTATCGGTACCACTGTGGGAACAGGGGTATACCGACGGTGTGCTTCAAGGCAAGGGCCAACTCGCCCGCTGGATAAGTTACCTCAACGATAACCCGCGACGCCTCTGGGTCAAGCGACATCATCAGGATTTCTTCGCAGTTTCTCACCACTTCACTATTGCAGGTTCTACGGTGAGTGCTATGGGTAACCATCGGCTCCTGCAACATCCGTCCATCATTCAGGTTTACTGTTCACGACGCATGAGTAAGGAGGAAATAGCGTGCGAAGGCGACCGCTTGCTTGCCCAGGGATCAGTACTCGTTTCTCCAGCTATCAGTCCGGGTGAGAGAACCATTATTGATAGAGCGATTGAGGCTGGGGTGCCTGTGATACTTATCTGCAACAATGGCTTCGATGCGATTTCCAAGCCCGGCGGAAAGCTGTTTGATGCTTGTGCTAGCGGTAAAGTGTTGCTCGTTTCCCCATTTGAGCACCACAACGACTACCACCCGTTGACTGCCGAATGCTGCCGCCAGATGAATGCCCTGGCGCAAGCCATCGCCACGCGGCAGTGAAGAGAAGGCTACTGCGAGCCGGAGGTATCCTTCTGCGAGCCGAAGGCTCGCAATACTCCGACTAGCGCGATGGCAACGATAGCCACGACGGCCGCGATGGCTACAGCGGCCTCCCCTTCGAGTATTGCGAGCTTGTGGCTCGCTTTTTTTTTGCTCCATGAAATAAAACTGAAAAGTTTGTCGTATCTTTGCGGTTTAAAACTATAGTCTCATGGAAGAAGTAACTTATCAGGGCCTGACGTTTGTGCCTTACATCAGACGTGAAGAAATTGCTAAGCAGGTGTATCGTCTTGCTCAGGAAATCAAGCGTGACTATGCTAACGGAAATCCTCTGTTCTTGTGTGTCCTTAACGGATCCTTCATCTTTGCTGCCGACCTATTCCGCGCCTGCAACCTGCACGACTCGGAAATCACGTTCATCCGTTTCAAGTCTTATGAGGGGATGGAATCGACAGGCAAGGTCAAAGAAATCATGGGCCTTGGCGAGAGCATCAAGGACCGCAATGTGCTCATTGTCGAAGACATCATCGACAGTGGTGTGACCGCTGAGCAACTGCGCAAAGAACTCGCCAAGCACAATCCTAAAAGCGTGAAAATGGTGTCGCTGCTGTTCAAGCCTGATGCCCTCACGGTTGGCAAGGCTCCCGAGTATGTCGGTTTTGAGATTCCCAGCAAGTTTATCCTGGGCTATGGTTTGGACCTGGATGGTCTGGCACGCAACCTGCCTGACATCTACGTTCTGAAAGAGAGTTAACAAAACATTTTAGTTAATCAATAGAATCAAGATTATGTTGAACATTGTTATTTTTGGTGCACCGGGATCAGGCAAAGGCACCCAGAGTGATAAACTGATTGAACATTACAAGTTATTCCATATTTCAACTGGCGACGTGCTGCGTGACAACATCAAGCGCGGAACCGAGCTGGGCAAGACCGCCAAGGGCTACATCGACCAGGGTCAACTCGTTCCTGACGAGCTCATCATCGACATCCTGGCCCAGGTTCTCGACGAGAATAAGGATAAAGCCGCTGAAGGTGTCATCTTTGACGGTTTCCCCCGCACGATACCTCAGGCCGAGGCACTCGAACAACTGCTTGCCGACCGAGGCACCAAGATTGATGCCGTTGTGGGCCTTGAAGTCCCCGAAGATGAGCTCATCAAGCGCATCCTGCTGCGTGGCCAGATGAGTGGCCGCTCGGATGACAACGAGGAGACCGCACGCAAGCGCCTGGACACTTACCACAACCAGACCTCACCGTTGAAAGCCTTCTACGAGGAGCAGGGCAAGTACATTGCCATCAACGGCCTAGGGACGATTGACGGCATCTTTGGCCTGATCAAGGAGTCCCTTGACAACCTGTAATGAGCGAGGAGAAAAAGGACAGCCTGTGGCAACGCATCATGCAGAACATCCAGTACTGCATTTATGGTGTGTGGGATGATACAAAGCAAGTATGGCCGGTCAAGGTGGTGAAGACCATCAACCTGAGTGTGCATTCATTCCTTGACCGCGACCTGCAGATGCGTTCCTGTGCCCTGACCTACAACACCGTACTGGCCGTTGTCCCGGCATTGGCAATGTTATTTGCCATCGCCCGGGGCTTCGGGTTCCAGAACTTGATGCAGAGCGAGCTGTTCCGATATTTCCCCGCCCAACGAAAAGCGCTGGAATCAGCCTTAGCCTACGTCGACAACTACCTCGCCCAGGCCTCCCAAGGCGTCTTCATCGGCATCGGCCTCATCTTCCTGCTGTGGACGCTTATCTCGCTGATGAGCAACGTTGAGGACACCTTCAACCATGTGTGGGGCGTTACTACCAAGCGGTCACTGCAGCGCAAGTTCACCGACTACACGGCCTTGTTCCTGCTACTGCCAGTGCTGATGGTCTGCTCGGCTGGCATCACCATCTTCATGAGCGATGCCGTGCAACACTTATTTGAAGGGAACCCCCTGTCCCCCGTGATGCACAACTTGCTGGGATTTGTGCCCACTATCATCTCATGGTTCATCTTCACCGCTGCCTACTACATGATACCAAACACCAAGGTGCATTTCAAGTATGCCCTATTTGCAGGTATCTTGGCAGGTACTCTGTTCCAGGTTGTGCAGTGGCTGTTTGTGACAGGACAGGTTTATGTGTCAAAGTATAACGCCATTTATGGAAGCTTTGCTTTCCTGCCGTTGATGTTAGTGTGGATGCAGTTATCATGGCTCATCACACTATCAGGAGTAGTGCTGACATACGCCTGCCAGAACTTTGACAGCTTCGCCTATCGCGACAAGGCAAAAGACTCATCCCAAAACTATTCCAACCAGATGGCTGTCGCAGTACTCGCCCTTGCCACCAAGCGGTTCAAGCAACACGAGCAACCCCTGACCCTGGGAGAACTTGTCAATGACTATGACATTCCTGGTCCCCTCGCCGAGAAGATACTCACACGTCTCATGAATGCGGGGTTACTCTCGGCCGTCTATCAGGATAACAACGATACCAAAGCCTACCAGCCTGCATGTGACCCCGATGACCTGACAGTCAACATAGCGATGAGTGCCCTCAGCAATTACGGTAATTCCAATTTCATCGTCAAGGCTGACAAACGTTTCGCAAAACTGTTAGACAAAATCGCCAAGTTGCATAATGCGCAGCTATCCAGCACGCCGGATATTACCCTGCTTGACTTGATGAAATAACCAAGGATAAGGCGGGGTTGGGATAAAAAAAACGGCAAAAGACGTTTATTTAACCAAAAAGTACTATCTTTGCAGGCGAATTCATAACCGATGCCTGAATGGTGGAATCGGTAGACACGAGGGACTTAAAATCCCTTGGCCATTGCGGCCGTGTGGGTTCAAGTCCCACTTCAGGTACCATTAACGGTTGATAATCAATGATTATCAACCGTTAATTTTTCCCTATTAGGTTGTTTGGATTATTTCATGACCTCGATGATGGCCTTGCCCAGGTTGTCAACGATGTCGCTGGCCACCATGCCGTAAGTGCCGTGTTCCTGAGCCGCTAGGTCGCCTGCCAAGCCGTGAAGATAGACGCCGAGCACTACCGACCAGTCAGGCTGATAGTTCTGGGCGATGAGTGCCGAGATGACACCCGTCAGCACGTCACCACTACCGGGTGTTGCCATACCGGCATTACCGCTACTGTTGACATAGACCTTGCTGTCAGGGCGCACGGTCATCGTGTAGTGTCCCTTAAGCACGATGGTGATGTTATAGAGCCTTGAGACATCGATGGCTTTCTTGAGACGTTCCTCGTCGGTGTGATGCTCGCCGAACAAGCGGTCAAACTCAATGGCATGGGGAGTGATCACCGAACGCGGGGGGATGCTCTTGAGGAGCATAGCGCGACGGGCGATACAATTGAGCGCATCGGCATCCAAGAGGCAAGGCCGCTTGAAGTTCATGATGAACTGATGGACGGCCTCCAGAGTCTCGTCGTTGACACTCATGCCAGGGCCAAGGGCCACCACGCTGTAAGTGTGACGCAAGTCGATGGAGGTGGTCACGATTTCATTACGGTCTGGCTCAAAGAGGGCCTCGGGGACTGCCGTCTGCAGCACTTGATATCCACAACGTGGCGCATGCACAGTCACCAAACCCGCTCCAGTACGCAACGCACCTCGGGCAGCAAGCACTGCGGCGCCCATCATACCATAACTGCCCGCGATGAGCAACACCGTTCCATTGTCATACTTGTTGACGAAGGGATTGCGGGGCTTCATCACTTCATGGACATCCTCACGCTCGATGAGGTAAAAGTCAGTCGGCGTGCGCGCGAGGCTCTCGCGGTCAAGCTCCAGATCAAGCACCTTGCAGTCGCCAACGAACTCGGCGTTCTCGGCAAAATAGAAAGCAAGTCGCTTGCTCTGATAGGTCAGCGTGAGGTTAGCATGGATGATGTTGCGGCGGTCATTGCCCACATTCCACTCACCAAACATGCCCGATGGGATGTCAATGGAGACGACGTAAGCACCACTGGAATTGATGTACTGCACCAGCGACGTGTAACCACCCCTGAGCGGCGTGCGCAGCCCGTTACCGAACAAGCCGTCAACCACAACGTCATTCTCGTCAAGCGCTGGCGGGTTGAAGTTGCGCACCACCTCAATGAATTCGATGTCGTCACCAGCCGTCTCGATCAGGCGGTCGCGATTGGTGAGGCAGCATTCTGACAGATTTGCTGACTTGATATTGAAGAGATACACCTCAGGACGATACCCCTGTTCATACATCATTCGTGCCACCGCCAGCGCGTCGGCACCATTATCGCCAGGACCTGCAAAAAAGACGAAACGCTTAGACGTGCGCCATCTCGAGATTAACTCGTAGGACACAGCCGATGCGGCCCGTTCAATGAGGTCGAGCATCATGATGTTCTCTTTTTCAAGGGTGTGGTCGCCGATACGGCGCAATCCATCGTTGGTAAATATCTTCATTGTGATTGGGTGATTTTCCAGTTGTTTTTATTCAAGCAAGCAAAATTACTTCTTTTTTAGCGGATGGGATATATAAAAAGGGAAAAAACTCAAAGAATTATTTCTTAAAAAATGCTTAAAACGCTCACTCTGCTACATGACAGTGACTTAAGTGCCATTAAGAGAAAAAACATCATTTTCCACGATTCTCGTGGGGGCAAACCATCATTTTTATTGAATTATTATTGAAAATCATATGCACCTAACTATCGGGTAACGACTTTTTTACTATCTTTGCGGCCAAATAATCAACTAACATCAAAAAAGTATTTTTTTAACACTATGTACAAAAGACTCCTTTCAGCATTGGCGCTCATGTTAGTAGCCACAGCCTCTTGGGCTCAGGTACTTAACATCGGTGGCCATCGTGCGGTATTTGACAGCATCAACAACATGTGGCTGTGCAGCATCCCGCAATCCAGTTTCGGCAGCGACTACACTGCCACTATCAACTATGGAGACACCATCAGCGAATTTGCCATCGACGGCAATCCGATCGCTAATGGTGAAGAATGTGTATTTGAGAACGTGATGGGTGGCAAGAAGTACACCGTCACGGCCCAACTGAACGACACCATTCCGGTTGAAGGCTTTATCACTTTCACCTGGTTACCCATTGTCGAACTGTATGGTGATTTCACCGACTACTACAGCTATGCGACTGTTGTTGTGAGCGAACCTGATTCTGCACTCGCCGAGCCCATGTTTGCCAAGATCAAGAGACGTGGCCACTCGACCAATCACGGAAGCGCCCACAAGCTGAACTTCCGCATCAAGTTCCTGAATCCCGAAGATTCGACCAAGGAAAATCACCGTTTCTTCGGCCTTCGCGATGACAACACCTGGTTGCTCGATGGTGGACAGCGCGACATGCTTCGCGTGCGCAACCGCGTGAGCACTGACCTGTGGCTCGACATGTCCCGTCGCCCCTGGTACACGGACAGCCTGCCCAATGCCCACAATGGCTCCCGCGGCCAATTGGTTGAAGTTCTGCACAACGGTAAATACATGGGATTCTACAGCATGTGTGAGCCCATCGACCGCAAGCAGCTCAAAATCAAGCGTTACGACGAGGAGAATGGAATCTTCCATGGCTTGATGTATGAAGCATCAATCTGGACACGCACTGCAACCATGAGTGACCCTGATCTGGAGAATTACAACCCCAACATGGCAGGATGGGACGGTTTACTGATAAAGTACCCCGACTATGATGAGATTGGTAGGGTGAATTGGGGCCCCATGTATAACGCTGTCATGTTCGCCGGACGTGCCGATAACAGCATCAAGCTGCGCGCCGACAGCATGGGTTACTACTTTGACATGCCCGTGATGGAGGACTACTATATCTTCGTCGGTTCCATTCAGGCGCTCGACAATGAAAGTAAGAACATTTTCTACAGCTGCTATGACAATCAGGTACATCCCCGCCTAACCATGACACCTTGGGACCTTGACATCAGCCTCGGCGGCCAGATTTCCCCTGAATGGGAGTCGGGCGACCTGGTGATACCAGAGCGTCGCATCAAGTGGATTAGCCACCTTCCCATGGCTTGCATGATGGGCGTGAAAAAATTCCGCAATGAGGTGCACAATCGTTACGTTGAGCTCAGGGAGACATATCTCAACACCGATAGTCTAGTGGAGCGCTTCCGCACCGTTATCAACAATCTTGATGCGTGCGGCGCCATTGATCGCGAAGAAAGCCGCTGGAGCCATGACCAAGACATCAACTGGAAAGAACTGAACATCCGCCAGGAGATGGACTATCTTGAAGACTGGCTGCGTCGCCGCATGGCATTCCTCGATGAAAACGAGTTCCAACCCGCTCCTGAATTCGATCCCGGTGACGTGAATGGTGACGGCGAGGTAACCATTGCCGACGTCAACTTGCTGATTGATATCATCTTGGGCGCCGAAGACAATACTGAGGGCCGTTCCGACGTCAATGTTGACGGTGAGGTAGGTATTGCCGACGTCAATGTCGTTATCGACATCATCCTGAACAGTTAATCCTAACAGGAAATACACCATCTTCCACCAGGCTCCCGCCATCATCCGGCAAGAGCCTGGTGGTCTTTTTTTGCAACTAAGTAATATGGAAAATAAAAAACGCAGGTCGATGTGACCTGCGTCATTGTGATTCGCGTGGGGCTCGAACCCACGACCCCATCCTTAAAAGGGATGTGCTCTACCTGCTGAGCTAGCGAATCTCCCAAAAAGCGGTGCAAAGGTATAGCTTTTTTCAATACCAGCCAAATTTTTCACCAGTTTTTGTGGAAATGTCGCTTTTTAGCCTCAAATGTACTAAAAAAGTACTATTTGTGGTATGGATTCATCCAAGCGGAAGAACTTGCCCCATTGCAACGGCCTTATAGCCAACCCCAAAGCCCCAAAAAACGACCAAAATATGCACCATAAAACCATTCACAACCCCAAAGATACATGATTATTTGCGAAATGATAGTTAAACAGCGTTTGCCTTTTTTCGATATGTTTTTTGGTATATTTTGATTTTTTAGCGATTTTATTTGTAAATAACTCAAAATTATATACTTTTGCAATCGGAATAAAACCCCAAGGTGTGAAAGGCTACGTTCCATCGTAGCTGACGAATGTGTAGCCCTTGGGGGGTTATTTTTTATGCTTTTTGGTTTTGGACAAATCTCGTATATTGTTGTGCGGCACGAAACACCAATGTCGATAAGGATCCGTCCAAACATCCATATCTGAACGTCTTCCTGTGCTCACACCAATATTGAATCCAGGCTTTATCTCTCTTATCTTTTCGTTGATATATTTGTAGAGTTTCTCTTTGATGCGTGTCCGTTTACCTCTTACACGGCTCCCTTCAGGTATGATTGTATGCTTGTTATTGAGCCTAAAACTCATAGCGCCTAGAATGAGATCAAGAAATTGAAGCGGTAACTCGTTACGAGAGTCCACCTCAATAATATCACTCTCAGAAAAACGGATATTTGCTTGAGAAAACTCTTTCACTTGGTTAAGGCGCATGATATAGTTTCTAAACTCAGATTTATCATCATTACAGAGGGGCATCTCGTCAAAACTCAGATGAACACGTAGGGGCTTACTCATATCGCTGTTGGCAAATTTGAGTCCAAAAGCGCTTTTTACGAACTGATAATACAGCATCTGGTATGCCTTGATCTTCTGTTCCTTAGTTAGCCCTACTGCGTTATACTGATTGGATCTGAAAAAGATTCTCATCTTAATCAAGCCATTTTGGAGCAAATCAAAAATGGTATCAACAACCTTCTTATAGGATTCAAAATGATTCTCATTTACTTTCTGCCATTTAATCTCATGACCAGAAAGGCCATTCTCGTCAACGCTGCGCTTCATGATATAGAGCACATCGTTGAGATTACGCGAGTCAATCATAATGCCACCATAAAAGTTAGAATAAAACTCTCCTTCCTTGGTGCTTTCGTCTAACCAGATATATAACATAGTTTGTACCTATATAACGTGCAAAGATATTAAAAAATAGCAATCATATTGTATAAATGGTTAACAAATTACCACCATTTTTTATAAGGGCACCTCTAGATACCTCTGTCGCAATAATACTTCGGTAACATATATGCTTTCTTCCATGGTTTGTTACTCAGAATAGCAAAAGCCTGGATAAAAATCGTTTTTCTTAGAGTGACATTAGATAAGAATTATAGTAAATCTCTTGCAGATATCGAGAATTATGATGAAATTTGCATTCATATTATATTTGGTGATTTGAAATAATTTATTATTTCTGCAAAACTGCAATAAATCAGCATCGCCTTTTTTGAAAATAATTTAAACATCTCAATCCAAGTTGCTGATTCAGAAAGTCGCAAGCCTAGTGAAATCAGCTGTAAAATATAATTCCATTAAATAACTCAAAAAATAATAGCATCATGAAAAAAATATTATCAGTTGTATTTCTTTTCTTTATTTCGTATTTTGCCGTTTCTGCTGAATCTGAAATTAAAAATACATTTTATTGTTGTCAATTAGGTATAGCAACACAGCAGGATGTAATTAACAATTTATCTATGTTTGGATATTCAAAGAATGACCTACTAATCGACAGAGAACACATCCTGCTCAAAGACAAACCAGATATATATATACATGAAACAAGTGGAACACAATTTGACATAATTTGTTTTTCTTTTGAAAGTGGAAAACTGAATTCTGTCGATTTGCAAAAGCACTACCAAATAAATGAAAAGGACAAGGCTAAAAGAGATTATGAATTGTTTTGCTCTAAATTTAATAAAAAATATGGCCGATATGATTTCTTTTCTACATCCGATTATGCTGCATATTGGGGACACAACTCAAGCACAACATTAGTGTTACAGTATTTTAATTATGATGGCTGGAATCAAAAATTGCAATCTAATCTGGAGGATTTTATTTCGATACAGTTAAGCTATAAAATAAATTACATAGAGAAAGAAAAAAAAATTAGCAAAATTGAGTGCCCCGTCTCAAACTTCAAATTAGGTAAAACAAAATTGAATGGTTTTTTAAAAGAAGCTGAAAAACAGGGACTTATAATAACCCAAAAATCAGATAGCTGTTATTTAATTACTGATGTGACCGTTAATAAACTTGATTTTGATGTGTGCGCTTTTAACTTTTCAAATTCAGTACTTAATAACGTGAAACTCATGAATTTTTATTCTATCCATGATAATGAAAGGGATCTTGTGACTGCTTATGCTTACCTAGAAGAATTATTAAATAGAAAATACGGAGAATCTGGCGAAAGTATTATTGATTATCATGATTCTTGGGGGCTTCCTTATAAAAATTGGGTCAATGACAAAAATAGAGCATTACAATACTCTTATTTAATAACCCACAATAATAATTTTTGTATTACTATCGAGTATTTGATTAAATAACAAGCTTCATTATCCCGCCGGGGGATTTGATAATAATCAAATTTATTAGCGCACTTTAGGGCAGACCCTTTCTTGTCTTTTTTGTGGCGCTGTCCAATCATTCTACTTTTGTGCTGTAGTAATAAACAACGCGAATGATGTAGACATTCAAGCACTCACAAATCTCATCTTGGCTTTCAGTGTTGAAACTGAGTCGAAATCGAGTCAGTATAGTAATAAAGAAAGACCAATTTTGGCCTTATGTTAAGGTGATCTGCATCATGCTTTCAGAACAAAGACACCATTCGTGAATTATCTACCTGTTCGTAGTAATTAGCCTTGTATTGACGATTCTCAATGATTGCGGCTATTTCTCAAAGCCGTTATATGTTATTTTCAGCTTCCGTGCCATCTGATTACCCAAGTGTTTACAGTATCTTAGACTGTACTTTTTCTATGGAGGTCAAGGGAGATTTGAATTCTAATTGGGTGGATGCATCCATGGTTATTAATACTCCAAATTAATATTCGGATAATGCCAAAAACTTTCTGAAAAAGATTCCAATAATAGGCGCGATGGTAATAACTATTGAAAGTATATTCCAAAGAATTAAACCCACACTAAATATGTATTTTCTAGTTTTCTTCGGTGCTTTCTTTATGGAAGATTTTTTCCACTTGAAGTCTCCAAATTCATTTTGGATAGACATAACATCAAAATTATCCTTTTTAATCTGCTTGTAGAGAGGTTCAATTAATTCTTTCCATCCAAAACACTGATGATCTGATTGAGAATATATTATTTCGTTATTTATAATATCTATGAGTTCAATACAAGCTGAATGACATTCGTTCATATCTATATCCTTCCCAATGTAATGTGAATGTACTATGAATTTAACGTAAAAACCATTTTCTTGGTTAGACAACCACAAGTAATC
>JAEEGL012816728.1_pt1 | contig 11001 bp, 16 predicted proteins | sample 9134231 | NCBI WGS metagenome assembly JAEEGL01 (sample SAMN16246548, study PRJNA631951) | gut metagenome | biome: gut microbiome; feature: rumen; material: fiber-attached | host: Bos | place: Iran: Karaj | collected 2018-10 | reverse complement strand
TCGTGCCAGATCGACGTCGTGTAGGCTGGCCTGCCGTGGCGAATTGACTTCCGCGGCATCGCCGGGCCATTCCGGTTCGCTTGCGCCGTCCGAGACATAGTCGCGGACGGCCTTCTGGTCATTTCATTTCACAAATATGTTCTTTATCCTGATGTTTCTTGGATTTGTCGCAATCGGATGCCTATTCTGGTCGTTGGCGGAGACGCGTGGCTCTGACAGGACCGACCGATGATGGCCGGCGCGTCGCCGTTTCGAGCCCCCGTCATCAGGAGGAAGCCATTTTATTGTAGGCGTTAGTGAATTTTGGTTTTTTGGGAGCGACGGCGCGGGATGGCGTCGTGCCTTCAAGAATTGACTGGCAGCCATTGGTGCGGCAGCCGTTTCTGAGCGCACCCCGAAAAAAAACACCATGCCGTTCCGCCGGCATTCCGCCGGATGGATGGAAAGGAACAGTCAAGCAAACAAACAAACACTGGCCGCCATGGATTTTCCTGACGGTGCCGCGGATGTCGCGCGCATCGTCGCTCTCCTTTAAATTGTTCGAGAAGACAGAATGCCAGACGATCCGATCACGAAGAAGTGCTCCGAGCTCAGGACGGTGGTGGCCGGGTTCGTCTCGGCCTTTCCGAACGGCGGGGCGGTCACGGCGAACATCGCCGGGATGGATCCCATCTGCCGACGGCTGGAGGAGGCGTGGAGGACATACCTGTCTTCCGGCGACGGCGCGGTGGTGGGGAAAATGCATTCCCGCGTGCGCGCGCAGCTGAAGTTCCTGCGCGACCACCTCTCCGCGTCGATCGACGCCTGCGGGTCCAACGAGCATCGGCGCGAGAGATACCGCGAGGGGCAGGAGTACGTCAGGCGGAAGATCGACGAGATCGCGGCGATGGTGCCGAGGACCGCGCGGCGCGTGGTCCAGCAGACCGTCCAGGAGACGCTAGACTTCGGCGAGGCGCCCGGTAAGGACGCCGCCGAGGAGGAGCCCGCAGGGAAAGACGCCCCGGCGCCTCCCGCCGCCGCCCCTCCTTCGCATCCGGCGGAGTCGTCGTTCATGAAGCGCGTGAGCGAGATGAAGGTCGCCTGCACCAACTTCGTGCAGTCGTATCCGGGAGACAGCCTGTCCGTCGTCGGATACATCCGCGACATCTCGCACTTGTTGATACCCTGCATCGAGAACCTCTGGAGGAAGTACTGCCGGAACGACGCGCCGGAACGCGTCAGGGGGATCTACCGGTGCCTCAGCGTGGAGAAGGACAATGTGGCCAGCTATGTCGGGATGGCAAGGATGATCTGCGATTTCAACCACTGCCAGGACTTGTACGGGGGCAATCTCTCGTATGTCGAAAAGAAGCTCGACGCGATGCTCGCGGCGTTTCCCGAAAAATGCCGCCAGGTGTCTGAACGCCAGACGACCACGGTGATGGAAGTTGAGGCCAGGGAACCAAGGAGAAAGTCCCGCCGTATGGACGGAGGCGCGGCGAAGTAGAATAACAGTGAGCCGATTCATATGCTTCCATGCCGTTTTCTCTCATGTCAGAAGAACTGTACCTTCCTCTTTCCCGCAAGTGCGTGAATTGCGCAAGATACTGGTCGGAAAATGACCAGATGCATACCATGAATGGCGCCGGCGAATGCCGAAAATGGTATTCTCAGCGCAGCGACACGCATCTGAACAAATGTCCGGACTTCATCCCGCTGGAGCAGCAGGTGATCGCCAGCGCGGCGCATTACTGCCTGCGCCTTAGAAGGCATGACGTCTCCGGATACCGCATGGAATTCCTGGATCCGAAGGCCGCCAAGACGATGATGGTCAACGACGCGGAGGATTTTCGGGATGCCGCCGGCGGCATGCTGAAGCGCCTCGGGCAGCTTTCCTCCTTTCTGCTGTCGGTGTCTTCAAGGCTGTCGAAGGAAGTCCCGAAATCGCAACTGCCGGTGAATCATTTCGTGGGCACAGGAGACATCCTGTCGAATCCGACTTCCGAGGCGCGCAGGAGATTCGCCACCGTGGTTTCCGTCTATCCAAAGAGCTTCCGGGTTTCCTATGAAATCATCCGGATAAAGAAGACTACCGTCCGCTGGACGATGAAATTCGTGTTCGCCGAAAACGGCGGATGTTCCGTGGTGTTCTCTTCTTCGGAAAATCCGAACGAGTGCTTTTCTCCGGCCGGATTCGCCGCGGCCTACGACTATGGCGCCGGGGCGGTCACGATCGCCGCGGCTGAGCTCGCGGACTTCCACCAGTTCATCAAGTCGCTGAAGGAATCCGGCGCAAAGGCTGCAAAAAGGCTCTGATGGAATGAAAATCGACCGCGTCAGTCCTTCGATTCTGGAGCCGTCCCTGTCGTCGGTGTCCGTCGGAATCGTCGATTCCGGCTTTTTCGAACCGCCGTCATATGCGGTCATCCACAACCGCAATCTGCGCCCGCGCCATCCGCACGGCAATCGCGTGCTGGGGGTGTTCACCGCATTGGATTCCTCGCATCCGATTCCGGGATTAAGCCTGCATCTGGCCGCCTATGACGAGGAAAGCACCTATTCCGGGCTGGCGGAGGCCATAAATTCGCTCCCGCATTGCGACATCCTGTCGGTTTCCATCGCCTGGAGGGACAACCGGATTGACATCAGGAACCTCATGCGGGAGAAGGCGGATAAAATACTGGTGGCGTTTTCGGCCCATACGGCCACGCCATATCCGTCAAAATGGGGGAGTCCATTCCAGTCGTGCTCGCAGAGCGAGAACGCCGAGGCCGACTGGTCGATCAACCCGTGCTCAGAACTGATCGGAAACTCCTATGCGGTGCCGGCCATCGCGAGATTGATGGCATATGGCCATGAATTGTCCAGCGGCAACGACGACGGCATCGCGGTCGAGGAGCTTTTCCTGGAAAGTTCGGCGGCCGCTGAAGCATACTATTCAGACAATACTCCCGCGGAACGGAACTATAAAAGCCTGAACTGCCCCCATTGCCATCGGTCGTTTCTCGATGCGGCCAACACTCCGATGCAGTCGTTTCCGGAAAAATGCCCTTATTGCGGCAGAAACCCACTGTCGCCGCAATAAAAATCCTCTCTGTGGCACGATGTCTCCAACATGCATCCAATTGTTGCTGCTTTTTCAAGAAAAGAGGTTATATTATGTACATGGCCATGCAGTCGATGACGGAATTCCAGAAAGGCCGCAAGGAAGGCAAACGCCATGTTCCCAGATAGGGCGCCTACAGGGGACGGGCGGTTGGCAGAATACAATGAAAATGGTTGTTCACGCCCACCAATTGAACTTCAATCAGGCGCCTTTGTGGGGAACATGGCGATAAAATTTTGGAATGGTGCAATCAACATGAAAATCAGAATCGGATTTGTAAGCAATTCCTCGTCATCGTCATTTGTCGTGATTGGAAAGCGTGTCATAAGTCTGGATGAGGCGGTGGAACTGTCCAAGAATGGTCACACCGTAATTGCCGAACTCGATGACTGCGGACACTCCGGTGACGTTGAGGATTTCATCTTCAGAATCACCGAGGAGACCGCCGAGATTCTCAAGAATTCAAAAAGGACGGCATATCAGAAACCGACATATATCGACGTGTCAAGAATCGTTGGCGAATCGGATGATTGTGTTGAAATTTCTGAAGATGACCGCAATGGCGGAAATCGGATATGGTTTTTTGAAAAGGATGACAGCGCGCCTGGACTGCGTCTCGACGACGATGCGGTTGAAATGGTCAAGGAGTGGGCGTAACAGTAAAAGGAGAGAAAATGTACTTCTATCAACCGATTGCATTCAAGTTGGCTCTAGAGAAATTCCTCGCAGGAGAGAAGATTTTTGCCAGAATCGACGACTGGATTGTCTGCGTGTCGGAAATCAACGATGAAAACGTCTTGTGGCAGCTGAACGAGATGCTTGAACTCACCAGAAGTGAGGAGCCGGACACCGTCTTTGATTTTTTCGCCGAGCCAATAAAGGTGAAATCCGGCAGCCTTCTTTCCAAGCTGCCGATTGGAACAAGCAAATTCTTCAACGAATTTCTGCTGGATGACAGCAGTGAATTCTGCAAAATCGCCGACATGAAGACATTCAACAAAATTTTCGGAAAGGCGTTAAAGAAGACAAAAGGGGGAAGATAGAATGTTTCAGGAAGTAAGGGATGAACTGTATGTCGATTCGCTTGGGCGGGAGGCGTATGCGTCGGAACTGGTCGGGTCGGCGTCTTTCGGCGACTTCACGATGTTCAAGTACAGGAAGCGCTTGAAGTTCGGCTCGAAGGGCGACGACGGCGTGGCGTATCTGTGCATGCCGAACCATGCTTGCATGAGAAAGGTGCTTCCCGCCGACACCGAGGACGGGGCAAAATGCGAGCTGCTCTCCGCGCTGTCGATCCAGATAGGCATTGTCGAGCACCAGCTTGAGTACCTGAAGAAATGCAAGGATGAACTGTCGGAGGAACTGCGATGAAGAACGAAGAGACTTGGGCGATTGCGGTTGGAATCGTCCTCGTGTGTCTTGCGCTTTTTCTTGTCGAAGTCATTGTGCTGAAATGGTTTTTTGGCTTGTTCGGATTGCATTTTGGCTTTTGGACCACGGCGGGAATCATCTTCGTGATCGACATCGTTGCCTCGAAATTCCGCAATAGAAAATAGCCGCCGCGGCATGAAGACCAGAATCTCATATGTCTCCAATTCGTCGTCGTCGTCATTCATACTGTATGACGACGCGCTGCACCCGGAAAATCCGTTCAACGCTCTTCTGAAGAGGGATTTGCTTAATGCCATAACGATGCACTACGTGTCGGACCGCATGAGCTTCTGCAACGACCGGCCGTTTGACGTGTTCGATCTGTCCGATCCGGAAGAGCGCGACGCGGCAATCGACGAACAGTCGTGGTATTCAGGATATGCCAGCTTGACGGCCGTCAAGGACGGGAAGCATGGCGTGGTCAGAAGCACGGAGTGGTCGAATCCGCATGACCGGATGGTGTCGTCGCAGTTCCATCGGTGGGATGACGGCATACGCAAAATTGAAGACTGGTATGCCAGGCGCGGAAATGTCGATTTTTTGATGCTCGGCGGTTGGTCCTCATGGCCTGTGCCGCAAGATTGTCTGGCGATATACGACAATTGTGGAAATAAGACGTTTATCAGCCGCTATCATCAAAGGAAAATCGACAGGCTGTGGAAGGAATGCGGATTGTGCTCGCGCATGGACGCGCTGCAATCGCCCCGAAGTCGTCTGCTGGTCAAGTTCGACAGCAACGAAATCTTGTGCTTCGATAAAATCGGCAACGCAGAAGGAAAATACCGCTTTGCCCCATATTCCTATGAGCGGTCAATTGAAATCATCGCCATCGAGCTCATTGAATCCGGCGCGGTCGACGCACGGGCCACCGTTGACGACTTCTTCGACACGATTCTCGACTGCGAGATGCACGAAGGATAGCGCCGGCTAGAAACACTCGAGTATCTTGACGAAATGCGGATCCTCGATGAACGAAGACGCAAGATAGCGCGGCTTGACCTTGATGCCAAGGATGCGGGCATCCTTTTTCTGGATTCCGAGCGAGGCATAGCATACGGCCACCAGTTCATGGCAATAATACGCGCCGTTGTCGTCGCGGAACGAGAAGTCGTAGTGCGATCCGACAAGCGTTTCGGCCATTTCGACCGCCTTCAGCGATGCATTCGCGGAATTCTGCCGGAGAATGCAGAATCCGTCGCATCGGAGAAAGTCGATGACGTCGATGCGCTGCACATCCTCGGCGATGGCGTGGACGATTGTCCCGTCTCCGACATAGATTCCGGAATGCGAATACTTTCCAGGGATAAACCATCCGTCCAGATAGTTGCAGTATCGTCGTACAACGACGTCGCCGGGCCGGAGGCATTTGATTGCCTCTCGCGTATGATAGCCTTTGACGCGGTACGAAGACGGGTCGTATACCACGAACATCGGAAACGGAAACACCTTGACGTCACCGAGGATGGTCAGAAATCCCTGCCAGATTTTTCCAATCAATTTCATTTCGCGGCTCCTTTGGAAAAAGTGAAATCGCCAAAATGCGGTCTTTTCAAATGAAATGAAAATAAGCTGATAATTCCTTGCCGCGCCAGTCCGGCACCGGCCATGAAAATCAACCGATTCTCTTTCATGGAGTTTTCGCTTATGGCAAAAACGGCGTCGATTTTTGCAATGCCGGGCCAAGAATGGGCGGGAACGGGGCGTGTTTTTTCCGGATGCCGAGTGCCCCGCTTTTTCTTTCGCCGCCAACATTTCATTCGATTTTCAGCCGCCATCGAAACCGATCTTTTAGGCACCTCCGTCAAATGATGAAGAAACCCAACTTCAGCTCCGCTGACAAAAATGAAATCTCCTGCCCGAACTTCGATATCTGCCGAAAATGCGGAGAGGGAGATTCCATCGAATGCAACCAGTATGAAAAGGACGACATCGTCATCGTCGTCAGGACGCAGGCGGACTACGACGCCTGCCTTGAATTGTCGCCGGTCGGCGAGGCGCTGCTTGAGAGCTTCCACAATCTGGTGCGGTCGTGCGTCATGCTGAATCGAGAAAGACGATGGAACGCCACGGTTGACTGGCTTGAATCCCATCAAGACAATGTTTACATCGGGCGATCGAATTGCCCGTACTACGCGGAACACCTGCTGAGCTTGACATGCATGGAACAACCCCCCGTGTCGAATGAAGAGGAAAAGACAGCGGATTAGTCTCGAGTCACGCATGGCGATTCACGCGAAATGCGGCGGCCGCTGCGCATATTGCGGATGCCGGATGGAATTTCCGGGAATGCAGTGCGACCATCTCGATTCGCTTCACAACCATGGCGAGGACGGCATCGGAAACCTCCTGCCGTCATGCCGTGACTGCAACCATTTCAAGGGAGCGTGCTCGCTGGAGGGATTCCGAAAGCGGCTCAAGTCGTTCCTGAAGAAAGAACCGCAAACGCCATTCCAGAGTAGAATAATGGAAAAATACCATGGCTGGAACGGAGTTTTCTTTTTCGAGGAGCTTGACAATCATGACAATCTATGAATTCATGTCGTTGAAAACCGATTGCATCAAGACGATCTTCCCATGCTTGAATCTGATTGCGCTGATGGCCGCATGCAGCATGCTGGAGGAACACGGAAAGAAGCCGTCGAAGATTCTGGTCCCTGGGATGCTCTACGACGATTTCAGCAAGCGAAGCACCGGCGACAACAAATACGCGAAGGTGATCCGGGAAAGGCGCCTTCTCAGCGCGGAAATTGAAATAGATGAAAGCCAGAAGGATCCGATAGTTGTCATCATGGCCGGGGACGACACGCCGTTTTCCAAGGTGATGCTGTACATCGGATCGATTGGATGAAGGATTCCGCGCATAATTAAATCCTTATTTTTGTCGTATAGACAAGTAATTTAATTCACCATCCATCTCCAACCATCGAGGAGCACAATGGAAAAGAAATTCAAATGCGCGGGTTATCAATATGTCTATGACCCGACCCATGAAAACAAGCCGGACGGCATCTGGAATCGTACGGGAAGCGGCTGGAGCCGAAGCGACGGAGAACCGGTCAGCAACGATTCCGGCAAATCCAACGCAGACCGCAAGCCCCTAGAAGCCCCAGAGCATGAAAAAAGCACCGTGGAACAGCCGGATCAGAAGCCGGGCGAGAATGCCGTAGTGCTTGAAGAAGAAGGTGAATCTTCCGAACAGCAGGAGCAGCGGCCGGAAGAAAAAGAAAGCGCCACCACGCCGCCCGCAGCCACGCCCTCTCCGGCCAATTCGGACTCCGATGCCGGCACCGACGAAGAAGACGATCCAGATGGCCTGTTCAGTCCGGAGAACGAAGATGGATTTGACACCGGCGGAGACAATGGCGACGAAGAACAGCCGGCGGAAGAAAATGGCGACGAAGTAAACGACGACGAACTCGACGCCCTTGAGGAAAAATACTTCGGCGATGACGGGGCGAACGACGATGATCCGGACGCCCCGGCCGACGACGAGAATGCCAATTCGGAATCCGGCGAGGAAGAACAGCCTTCTGAAGAACAGCCTTCTGAAAACAATGAAGCCGGCTCCGACGATGATCTTGACGCGCTGGAGGAGAAGTATTTCGGAGACGATGCGTCCGCAGATGATTCCGGCAATGAAGACGGGGAATCCGCAGGCGATTCCCAGCCGGAGGAATCTTCGGTTCCGCAGAAGGAGCCGGAGACGCCCGAAGGGGATCAGCTCGACGACTCCGCCAAGGCGGCATATACCGATCCGGCGCAATTCAACGGCCGTGTCGAAAAGATGAATTCCTTCATCGACACTTTTGACGGCGGAGAAGGAAAGGAAAACGATGTCACCTTCAAGGCCGTCGCCGCCAATCTCGACTGGTCGAACATCGATGACGTCAGGGCATTCCGCGATCATTGCAAGCGCCAGAATGTCGAGGGCGCGGACGAGACCATCGCATTCCTGTACCATCAGCATCAGGCCGACGAACAGAAGTTCGAGGAAATCCTTGACAAGATGAATTAAGCATCCGGCCAAGATCACAGCGGCTTGAAAGGCGGAGAGCAATCTCCGCCTTTTTTGTCGACGGCGAATGCCGTGAAAGTCGAACAATTTTCCATGATTTAATTGCAAATTGGAAAAAACGCATTATAGTATGGCTGAATCCAAGTCCTATATGCCGATTTGTCAAGCAAAAGACGCTTGTCAATGAAAGAAAGGAAACCACAAAAAATGAACGAACCAACAACATTAGAAGCCGGCCATGCCGTCAAAAGCAGGAAGATACGAAACGTGCTTGGAAAAGCGGCCTTGAAGCAGATGCTCAAGGACGCGAAGGCCGGCATGACGACCAACGAGCTGTGTGAGAAATACAACGTCGTCAGCACGACAGTGCTGAGAAGGTGCCATGAAAACGGCATCTCCGTCACCAGGGGCTTTTTCAGGTCTTCCCAGAAACGGATGATGATGAAGATGATCAAGTCCGGCCTGGACTGGATTGACGCGGCCAGGAAGTGCGGCGTTCCGCGGCAGACCGCATACTACTGGATTCGCGGCCTTGGAATCGGAAGAAAGCACCACTTTACCACCGAAGGCGAGATCGAAACGCTGATTTCGGCGGTAAACGACGGAAAACCGCTGCTGGAGGCCGCAAAGCTGGCCGGGATAACGGTGTCAACCGCGTCGCGCATCTGCAAGCGAATGGGCGTTTCGGTGAAACGCATCGCGAAGCGCTCCGGCGCCCTGTCCGCCAACGCCATCGGAATCATCCGATTGGCGCAAATGGGCTTTTCTCGCAAATACATTGTCGCCAAGACTGGGCTGTCATATTCGACGGTGTCGTCGACGCTGTCCCGGCATGGCATCAGCGATTGCATGCGCGACGAGATGATCGACAGCGCCATTGAAAAATGCATTTCTGAAGAACCGCCGTCCGGCAACAACGGGTAGTAGATAAAAGCATCACTCAACTGGAAAAGGACATGGCGACGAATGTGCTTGTAAGGCTGAAATCGATCAAACGGGGGGACCATGACTGATTTTCAATTTAGCCACGAAGGTCCATATTGTTGGTCGTCAGATGATTGTAAAGTGGAAATCTACTGGCGGCATCTGCTGGGAAAAAGCGGCTGGCAGTATCGTGTGTACTGCAACGGAAAGGAGATTTCATCGGAAATGAAGGACACTCCCGAAGAAGCCGTCGATGCCGCGAAGGTCGCGGTCGCGCGCCATCTCGCCGGCCTTGAATCCATCGCCAATTCATGCCGGGACGTCCTGGCGCAAATGTCATTGAAAAAACCATGAACAAATACGAACAAGCCCTTGAACGTGGCCATTCCATTGAATTCGACGCATACCGTTTCGACAGTCCGGACTACGACGCGCTGATGGTGACGGAAGAGAACTACCTCGAGCATCTGCGCGTGCAGGCCGCCGGGCTGGCGTACTACGGAACGCTGGCCAAGCAGGCGGAACGCGACCTTGCCGAACTGGAGCTCCGGTACAAGAACCGCTACAACGAGATGTATTCTGAATGCGCCAGCGTGATCAACCGCACGGGCCAGAAGAATACGGTGAAGGACATCGAGACTTTTGTCGAGACCAAATACGAAAGCGAGCTGTCGCGATGGAGGTCCGAACTGTCCGAGGCGAGGAAAAACTGCGACGGCATTTCAAGCTACTACGACGCATGGAAGGCGAAGGGGTTTGCTCTTTCGTCCATGACGAGCCTCATCACCGCCGGACTGCTCGGCCCGAAGACCGTCATTACCGAGGAGGACGTCGGCAGGTCGAGGGAGCGTCGGATGAACGCCAGGGAGGCCCTCGGGATCATTGCGAGGAACCGGAAGGAGGACCCGCCTGGCGACCACCGGTGATTTTAATTTAATCGTAGGCAGAGAAAGATGCCTCCGGGTCTTCGATGACCAGCATCGCAGGAAGGCAGAGAACCACAAAAAGTCAAAAGGCCGGTCGAAGAAAAACGACAAGCAACGCAGGAGGCAAGACAATGATTGCGGCAGATGAAGCAACGGAGATCACACGGGAAGCGGCAGTGACATCGACGTCGCCAGAATCATGGACGAATTCGATTTGAGTTTAGCGATTGCCGGAGTTCCTGAGCGGTCAAAAGGACGGGTTTTGTAAACCCGCGCGCGAGCTTCGCAGGTTCGAATCCTGTCTCCGGCTCCATTTTCATAATCTACAAAATTGCAGGTGAAAAGACAATGAAACACGTCTGCGAGAAATGCGGCAAGGCATTCGACGACTTATGCGAATGCAAGCACCACGAGGAACTGTGCGGCCTGAAGGAGGGGGATATGATCAATGTGAAGACCATCTGCGTCTCCTACAGCGATTTTTCATTCAGCGAACATGAACGCCTGGAAGCGAAGAAGTACGCCATGGAGTGGCTGGACCTGGGAATGGTCCAGCATGACGGACCGTCGCTGCGGCAGATACACTATGACGGGGCCAAGATGACCCGCCAGGAGGCTTT
>JAEEGL012173444.1_pt1 | contig 11001 bp, 9 predicted proteins | sample 9134231 | NCBI WGS metagenome assembly JAEEGL01 (sample SAMN16246548, study PRJNA631951) | gut metagenome | biome: gut microbiome; feature: rumen; material: fiber-attached | host: Bos | place: Iran: Karaj | collected 2018-10 | reverse complement strand
GGAGGAAAAGGCGGCACGGACGCCGCCGTCAGCGACCGGAGCCGGCCTGTAGGGAGGCAACAGGAAGTTGCCGACCGAAAGGCGAGTCCGATTAGCACTTCGACTACGCTCAGTGACCGTACGCAACGATTTTTTTCGTACTTGATAAAAATTAGAAAGCGCACGGAGGCGCGGCTTAGCAGCCCGGAGATTTGCAGAGTAAATCTCCGATACCAAACAAAATCCACGAAGGGATTTTTAACTCGTTCTTGCCAATAAGTATCAAGCCATGGATGGCGTGTTAGCAACATGCAGAATTGCGTAGCGATTCTGCAATCATAAAAAAATCCATGGAGTTTTTATCGTACTTGCCAAATAGTAAAGAGCGCATGGATGCGCGGCTTAGCAGCTTGGAGAACTGCATAGCAGTTCTCCAATACCCGAGAAAATCCACGGAGGGATTTTCTCGGGTCATACGCCGCCGTGGAGGGGCGCGAAGCGTTGCCGCAAAGCGGCAATGACCGTTAGGGAACCCCGGAAGGGCGGTGGCGCAGAGGCATGTTTGCCGAATTAGCCGATAATTGACATGGTTGAGCCGGGCAAGTACCGTCCAAATTATTTTTGTTGATTATTCCATAGAATTTTCATATATTATAATAGAACAGAAAGGCAACTTTTTGAACAACCCAAAAACTTGAGGGCTAATATGAGCGACGACAACGACAAGAATTCAAAAAAGGACGATGAGCCTTTTGATTTTTTTAGACTTAGCGTAGACGATGACAATAACGACGAAAAAAAGCCAAAGGGACGCAAACCTTTTCCTTTTCTAGTCGTTCTGGCAATAGTAGTAGGCGCAGTTTTGCTGATAAACATGTTCTTTTCCAGCAAACCAGACGACCTTGTTGATTTTTCCAAATTCCGGGGCTTAATAGAAAGCGGACGCATTACACGCATAGTAATTGCCGACCCCTATTATGTTGGCTACGGGCCAGAAAGCCAGGCAGCAGTTTCTGCGGAAGGACAGAAGTGGTCTCCATTCGGCTTCTCTTCATCAGACGAAGATTCCGGCAGACCTGTTTACCGTACGAACGGCAAATGGTCAGAAGATTTTGAAAAGCTGCTCATAGAAAAAGGCGTTGAATACAAATTTGAATCCCGCCAGTCTGGGATTTTCATTCAGATTTTGTTCAACCTGCTTCCATTCATTCTGCTTTTTGCCATCTATTTTATTGCAATGCGCCGTCTTGGTGCAGGAATGAACAGCATGGGCATCTTCGGCGGCAACGGAAGAAGCAAGGCTGTGGACGAAGGTAAGGTAAAGACCCGCTTTAGCGATGTTGCCGGTGTTGACGAGGCAAAGGAAGAGCTTGTAGAAGTAGTAGACTTCCTTAAGTCGCCAAAGAAATATACGGACATTGGCGGAAAGATTCCAAAGGGTGTGCTTTTGGTTGGCCCGCCTGGAACCGGTAAAACACTTTTGGCACGCGCTGTTGCAGGAGAAGCGGGAGTTCCGTTCTTCCGCATTTCCGGTTCAGACTTTGTGGAAATGTTTGTAGGCGTTGGTGCAAGCCGTGTACGCGACCTCTTTAGGACGGCACGCGAAAAAGCCCCCTGCATCATCTTTATTGACGAACTTGACGCCATTGGTAAGAGCCGCATGAACAACCTTGGCGGAAACGATGAGCGCGAACAGACACTCAACCAGCTGCTTGTAGAAATGGACGGTTTTGACAACGAAAAGGGCCTTATCATCCTTGCCGCAACCAACCGCCCGGACATCCTTGATCCGGCACTTCTGCGCCCAGGACGCTTTGACCGCCAGGTTTCAGTTGACAAGCCTGATGTTAAGGGACGCGAGGCAATTCTCCGCATACATTCCAAGAATGTAAAGCTTGACCCTTCCGTGGACTTTGATTCCCTTGCACATGCAACCGCAGGATTCAGCGGTGCAGACTTGGCAAACATTGTAAACGAAGCAGCCCTTCTTGCCGTACGCGGTGGCCGCAAGCAGGTTACAATGCCGGACTTTGACGAAGCAATAGAAAAGACCGTAGTTGGCCTTGAAAAAAAGACCCGCGTCATGTCCGAAGAAGAGCGCAAGAGCGTTGCAATCCACGAGACAGGACACGCACTTGTAACAGTCTTTACAAAGAACACGTCTCCGGTACACAAGATTTCCATAATTCCCCGAGGAATGGGTGCACTGGGATACACCATGCAAAGGTCAGAAGAAGAAAAATTCCTTAACACGGAAAAAGACCTCATAAACGACATAGACATCCTCTTGGGAGGACGCGCGGCAGAGCAGATTTGCCTTGGAGTTGTGGACACCGGGGCTGCAAACGACATTCAGCGCGCCACTGGAATCATCCGCAGCATGATTACCCAGTATGGCATGAGCAAAAAGTTCTACAACGTAACGCTTGGAAAGAGTGGCCGCGGCTATGCTTCTGGTGAACCGGAACTTGTACGCGAATACTCCGAAGAAACGCAGAAATACATAGACGACGAGCTTGCCCGCATGATGGCAGAACGCTACAAGCACGTAATGGCGCTGCTTACAAAGCACAAGGATTTGCTGCTCTACATTTCCGACCAGCTTTTGGAAAAAGAAACCATGACAGGAAAGGAATTTGAAGAGTTTGTAAAAGACGAAGCAAATTGCGTAAAGGCCATGAAGCAGAAAAAGGCTTCCGCAAGCAAAGAAAAGGCACCGGCCAAAGAAAAGCCAGTGTCAAGCGAAAAGCCTGCCGCAAATAAAAGAGCGGGAAGGCCAAGAAAGACAAGCGAGGCATAAAAGATGAAACTTTATTCAAGGCGCCACATTGTTTTTGCAGTCGTGGCAAGTTCAGTCGCGGCTGCTACACTTTCCGCATTCGTAAGCAGGAAGATTTTTTCTGACGGAAAGGCAGCTTCCAAGAAAGAAGCCCAGTCTGCAATTGGCCTAACCGTCACGGACACGGAACAGGCCTCCGCAGAATCCTCCAGCACCATAGAAACAACCGGAAAAAACGGTGACCAGGTTGCACTGCAAACAAACACCCCTGCCCTACAGGTTGTGGCGGCAACAGACGGCGGCTACACTCAGGACGAAGCACAGAACATTGCGGTCTACGAAAAATGCAACGAGGCGGTAGTCAACATCACCACCCAGGTAATGGGCTACAACTGGTTCCTTGAGCCAGTGGTAACGTCAAGCGGTTCTGGTTCAGGCAGCATCATAGACAAGCGTGGCTACGTAGTAACAAACGTCCACGTAATAGAAAACGCAAGCACAATCAACATCTCGCTTGCAGACGGTAGCACATACGAAGGCCGCGTAATAGGAAAAGACACGGAAAGCGACATAGCAGTCCTCAAATTTGAGCCTGCATCAAACGTGGAGCTAAAGACAATAGCCTTTGGAGACAGCGAAAACCTAAAGGTTGGCCAAAAGGTCATCGCAATCGGAAACCCATTCGCCCTTGAAAGAACAATGACAACCGGCATCATCTCTGGCCTCGGCAGACCTATCCAGGAAAGCGAAAACGTAATCATCCGCAACATGATTCAAACCGATGCCGCAATCAACCCGGGAAACTCCGGTGGCCCCCTCTTGGACAGCCAGGGACGCATGATTGGCATAAACACTATGATTTATTCTTCAAGCGGATCTTCTGCAGGAGTTGGATTTGCAATACCGGTAAGCACAGCACGCAGGGTAGTAGCAGACTTGCTCAAGTACGGAGAAGTTCGCCGCGGTGTAATGAGAATCTCACTTGTCCAGAACACAGGCAGAATCGCATCTTACGCAGGCTACGGAATCTCTTCTGGCGTAATCGTAAGCAAAGTAAGCAGCGGTTCCGAAGCCCAAAAGGCAGGAATCAAGGGCGGAACAAAAGCCGTCCAGTACGGAACCTTCAACCCAACCACAATCTACCTTGGCGGAGACATAATCACCGCAATAGATTCAATCAACGTTCGAAACTACGCAGACTATGCCAGTGCCCTGGAAGACAAACGCCCCGGAGACACCATCACGGTCACAGTCTACAGAGACAAAAGCTATCAAAAAATCAAGGTAAAACTGGAATCCTCACCCCAGGGTTCTTCCACAAACTCATCAGGCAAAAAAACAAGAAGCCTGTAATATTCAAAATTTTCTCCCGGACGGAATGCCAGCCTTAAACTGTGCCCGGCACTCCGTGTCCGGTCAGACCTTCTTGGTATTTTTCCCCCTTAAACAAGTAGCCCCATGGAGGGGGCGTCATCTGGTAGCATAAAAAACAGGCAAGTTTTCGTAAGAAAACTTGTGGGGAAAAATGCCAAGGAGGGCATTTTTCCCCGCTTTCCAGGGTTCCGGCTCTCGCCTCCATTGCCTGGCGGCAACCGCTTCGCGGCCCTTCCAATCGGGCGTAGGCTGCACCCCATTCACGCAAACACGCACTAAACCGGCAAAGTTGATTGAGCTTCATCTATTTTCTCACCGTTTTCATTAAACAATGTCAGAATTCTTTTTGCCTCACTTACAAGCATTTCTTCAAAAGAACTCCATTCTTTTAGCGGCGTTGCATCATATCTTCCACAAAAATAAACATGATTATCAAGGGTATTTATATACAATTGTGAACCGTCCCATCTGTAGCTACCGATAAAAAAATATTCAGGCTTTGCGTTTTTGGGTCTTTCATAAGTATTTGGAGTAAGAATATCAAAAGGTTGTTGAATGGCTTCTTCCGGAATTCTTTTATAATTCGTTCTATATCCATCCAGAGAAAATGTTCCAAGAAAATAATTTAATCCATTTGCATATTTTAACAGGAATTCTTTATAAACATCAGGTATTTTTATTGACTCTTCCAATTCCTTAATCTGCTTTTTAGAAGCAGGGGCAAAAAATTTTATAAGCCACCAATAAGGCTTTTCTTCATACGGTCTTCCAATCAGTAAAGACTTGTTCTTTGTTTTGCACGTACCCAATTTTTTATATGAATCAAACAAGCTTATTAATTCTGATATCTTTTTCATTTATTCCCCCCGCCAAAATCACGCCAAAAGCCACACCATCGGCCACGAAACTTTATTATACACCATCATGTTTTTTTCTGCAAATTGCTTAGAACCTGTATAAAAAATTAACCGCAAGTATCATTCAACTATTTTCCCATTCTGCTAACTTATTGCGCAAATCTGGCACAGGTTTAATTTGCAGCATAAGCACCTACTGACAATATTTTTCTTCAATTATTAATTTCTGCTCATATTTATCTTCATATGAATAATTTATAAAGTATGGGTTTTCATTTTTATCGCACAATTGTTTTAACGAATTTCCCTCTATATAATATGGCGAAAGTTTATATTGACCGTTCCATTCAAAACGTCTTGTTGAAAAGAAAAAGCATAGTTTATTTTTATATACTCCAATATAATTTTGGCCAAGATTCTTGTCTATAAATCTATCTTCTGCTGGATAAAACAATATATGCTCAGGATTTGATATATCAAAAATATAAGCTTCAAAATTGCGGTACTTTCCCAAAGGGGTTGTAATAATTAAATATGATTGATTTTTGTATTTAAGCGTATAAAATTTCATAAATGAAATATCCAGATAGCCATCAAAAATAAATTCCTGATTATTAATCGTAATTTTACTTTCGTGTTTTTTCATTTTATTACCAAAATAAGGATAATATAAAAATGATTTTATCCATGTAATATTTTCTGCTCTTAATACCCTGCAATCAGTATAATCAGGATCTTCTATAGCCTCTGGTACAAGAGAAGCTATTTCTACTTCAATTTCATTAATGGGCAATTTCTTAAAATCATATAATCCGGTTAAACCGTCTTCTGCAAAAAGTAAACAATTTGCAAAAAAAGCAATTACAAAAAAAATCTTTTTCATTTATCCTTCCTCTTACCTTATACACTACCCGCCGCAAGAGCAAAACAGGTAAAATCATACAAAATCATATAAACCCAAAACAAAATGCTTGAGACAAGATTCAACACCTTGGACTTTTTAACATTATCATAATAAACTCTGATTTTAACAACTGTCAAATAATAAAAAACTATAAGTATTATTGATAGGTAAAAGAATTCCCAGTTTCTAAAGTTTTCAAAATTTGGAATCAACTCAATGCAACTGTGAATAGAAATCATTAAGCCAGACAATACAATAAAAACAAATTGTATTCCACCTTTATCTAATTTTTTGTTTTTCGTTATCAATAAAATCAAACCCAAACTTACAAGAAGAACTGCAAAATAAATGCCGCCAAATTTTAAAAAATTCTCTATATGAAAGCGGCGCAGCTCTGAACCAAAACAAAACAATGTATTAAACAAAGGCAGAACTGGCAAGAAAACAAACCCCAGGCAAGTTTTTAACAAGGACTTATTTTTCCTTAAAAAAATCCAGCCTAAAACAGAAACAATATATGCAAAAAAATAAGCTGCCGTATGAAACAAAAAGACTTTATTAATCCTAAAAACAGCATCTATGCCAAATAGAAAAGTGTAAATCATATATTTAGTCCTTTACCCTGTCCGGCGAGCGGCGTATGAACTGCTCCAAGCGGTCAAGTCGCGGGGTAAGCAAGTAGCGGTCGTCGTGCGGGGTAAAGAATTTGGAAAGCTTGTTTTCGCGTAAAAATGACTGGAACTTCTGCATGTCCAAAGTGGCTTTTTGGTCAAATTCCTTTGCGGCCTTCCTAAGCTGGCTTCCAAGGTGCATGGAAAAGGCAAAGTCTATTGCAAAAACCCCAAGGAAAATTCCCACCACAAAAGAAAACCAGGGATGCTCTGTAAACCAAACAACAAGACGGTTAACAGGCGGAAAAAGAAAAAAGTAATAGCTGGCGGAAAGCAGTCCCCAAATCACCGTAAACTTAGGGCAAATTATTCCCTTTATGTTGCCCCATTCCTTCGAATAGTCCCACAGCTTTAGGTTCATGCCCTTTATAAAAACAATGCCTGCAATATATTCAATCAAGGTCATTGCAAGAGCCATCACCACAAACATAAGCAGGTAGTGCAAAATTCCCCCGGAATCAAAGCGCGTAAAATACGATTCGGAAAGGCTCAAAACGTAAAGCACAACAACGCCAAACCCATAGAGCGGAAGGCAAGGCCCCGTAAGAAAGCCCGGGTTAAGCCACTGCCTCTTGGGATTTGCCGGAGAAAGAAAGCGCCTGTAAAAAAGCTCAAGGAACCAGCCAAGAGTTCCACCAAAGAAAAACAAAAAAGTAATTACGATAAAGCTGCGGTATGCATTCATATTTTTTTTCTGGACCAACTTTTATATTGCTAACCCGCTTTCCAGGGTGCCGGCTTTCGCCTCCATTGCCTGGCGGCAACCGCTTCGCGGCCCTTCCAATCGGGGGTAGGCTTTAATTTGCTAAAAGTGCAATTCTTAATGCAAACAAAAAATTCCCACAGCCTGCTCACCCTAAAAACAGCAAGCAAGTGCGGGAACAAAAATAATACTGGTCACACTGCCAAGCGCTTGGTAAGCGTAATCAAACCACGGCCCGGCAATTTTGAATCAAGTGCCAAGAACTATTTTTCTATAGCAGTAGTGTCAACCGTGTAGTTGATTTTTTCACCTGCAGACTGCAAATCTGCAACAGTGATTTTGCTAAAGAGGCGTTCAAGGCGGGAGTTGCCCTGCTTAACTGCAACAGACTTAAAGTTCTTAAGAACATCCTCGTATGGCATGAACATAAGAACCCAGTAAGTTCCATCGTCATCAACATAGAGGTTCTTCTGGATTGCTCCAGCTACAACCTGCTTTGCCTCTGCCTCAAGTTCCTGCTGGTATGAAGAATCAACACCATCAAGGCTTGCGTCCGTATTTGAACGCTCAACGTTGTTAATCAAAGTGCCAAGCTTGTTTGCCAAGTCGCCCCTTGCCTGAAGACGGGCTGCCTTAAGAGAAGTAGATTTGTCTGCATAGCGTGCAGCACCAGAACCGTAAATTCCCTTCTTGCTTTCCAGTTCAGATTCATCAACAACCCAAGTAGGCAGGTCATTCTTTTTTGCAACCTTCTTTGAAGAAGAGGCACATCCAGCAAACCAAGTTGCTGCAAGAACCATAGAAAATACAACTAATAAAACTTTCTTCATGATATCCTCCTGATGAAGTTTTTTCTATAAAAAGGCCGCACTTTTTAAAAGCGCTTCCTTAAATACAAATTATTTGCTGTTGACAATCTCGCTATATAAACCAAACACCGCACCACCTACCCACGTTACAGCAGAAACCGGAATTGTTAAAGCTGTTCCTGCAACACCTATAACGGAAGCCGTAGCATTTGCATCCGCAGAAATTGAACGCTTTACAGAAATTGAATTGTCGTAGGAATAGGTCTGGCTTGTCTTTACCACGTTACCTTCCTGGTCAATTCCGCTGGTAATGTTTTCCACGGAAATGTGGTTGTTGGTAAAGGCCTTGTGGTATTCAGGATAATACTTTATTCCGTTGTTTGCCCTTGCCTCCGCCGCATTCTGTTTTGCTTTCTTTACGTCCGGCATCATCCACACAAGTCCGGCATCGCTTTGCGTAACAGACAGGTAGCCGCCAATAAAATTAACCGTTGCAAAAGCTGCACACTTTGTAAGGTTGTAGACAGTTGCCCCAACAATAACAAAGGGTTTCCCAAAGATTGAATACAGAGTGTAGCCCACGTTAAGCTTGCTCTTTACCGTTACCTTTTCCGATGATGAATAATCCCTTAGGCGGGTATAGCTAGTCTCGTCCTTTACGCTGTTTATGAATGAACTTACCGCGCTGTCCTTGTAGACAAGCTTAACCGCGTTTTCAAAGCACACGTCAAGTTCTGCGGAATCACCATCCTTGTGAACAAGCTTTGCCATTTCAGAAAGGGTTGCGCTTCTTGCCACCCTAAAGCCCACGTCCTGGAATTTTCCCTTGCTCATGGGGGCAAATGAATCAGGAGCAATGCCGTCTTTGCCTTCCCTGTAGCCACCACCGCATACGCATGGAGCGGAAGAATCATGGCACCATTCGCCTACGTTTCCGCTCATGTCAAAAATTCCAAGTTCGTTTGCTTCCTTTTCGCCAACCGGATGAATGCTTTTGTCACTGTTGCCCTTATACCATGCAACCTTTCCCGGCTTGTCTCCACCAGAATATTTGTAGCCCTTGGAAAGAATTCCACCGGAAGCGGCATATTTGAATTCCTTTGGGGAAAGAAGCCTGTAGCCGTTAGCCTTTTTGTCAAAGTACCACAAATCGCCGCTTATTATGTAGCAGGGTGTTTTTCCTTCCTTTTTGCTAAGAGCGTTGCAGTATTCAAGCGCTTCAAGGAAAGTAACATTTTCCACCGGGCAGGCAGTTCCGGTAAAGCGGCTGGGGTTAAGACCCATTAGGCTCTTGTATTCCTTTTGGGTAACTTCCGTCTTGGAAACAAAAAAGCTTTCTTCTTCGTTCTGGGCCTGAACAAAAACTTCGCTGCCAAAATCTATGTTTTTCTTGTAAATTTGGGCTTTTTCTTCTTTTTTTTCGCTCTCAGAAAGGGCTCCTTCCACAATCTTTCCGTCCTGTGTCTTGAACGTTCTTTCCGCAAGAAGGTTTTCCTTGTCGTAGAGCTTTACCGTAGTGGAGTCGTACTTATCCTTGTCCGTCCTTTCTACGGCTGCTTCTGCCCTTAGTCCGTTGGTGTATACAGTTTTTACAACTTTGCTGGTAGAAGAAATCTTTTTGCCGTCTTTTAGCAAAGAAGTTTCCTCGCCAGCCAAAACGCCGTTCTGGTAAAGCTGGTCTGTCCTTTTTTCATAGACATTTGTGGTGGTGCAAGAAAAAAGCAAAAGCGCAAGCACTGATGCTGCAAAATTCAATGAGAAAACTTCTATTAACTTATGGCAAAAAAACTTTTTCTTCATACAGGCTACATTATAGCACATTTGACCCCGAAATTCCATAGAGGTTTTTGCAAACACGAAAGTCTGTTTCGGGCGCAAAGAATTGTCGGGGCTGTCCAATAAATTCGTTGCACAATGTCATTCCGAACTGCTACGCCACATTCGCACGCACTTGCTACGAATGTGGATTCGGAATCTCTACACTATATACAGCACAGATGCTGAAATTGTTTGCAAGCAACCGCATTCAGCATGACAACACGTTGCGCCAAAACTGACTTCCGGTTGCTTTGCATATTTTCAGGAGCAGAAAATATTGCTTACTGGTGCAGGCGGACTATGTTGCTTACGTTGCCGTAGCGGTCTTCCACCCAGTAGTAGACATAATTGTTCACGTACCATGTGTACCAGTTATTGCTATCTGTACTGTGGTCATAGTAAGCTTCCTCGTAAGTTTCCGCAAGAAGGTCTCCATGGTCTTCTAGCCAACTGCTTCCCTTGCTGCTGTCCGTAGAGGTATAACGGTACACTTCGTACGGTTCGTCTCCACCTTCCCAAGTAAGAGCCGCATAGTAATCACTGCCACTATCATGTACCGTTACAGACAACTCTATGTCCTGGTCAAATTTGTCGCGAAGATGCTTGCATGAAGAAAGGCATGTTGATGCAACCAGCAAAAATGCAAGTGCCAAAACAGTCGTAAAAAGCTTAATGTTCTTTTTCATATTCGTAAATCTCCAAAATATGTATCTTCTAATTGAATAACACTGCTGGAAAGCAAAGATTACATCCCTCTTTCCAAAGTGCCTACATAAGATAAGACACCCGGAAAAGAAAAAAGTGTCACTTTTTTGCAAAAAAAATTGATGTTTTAAATGCTTGTAGCAGAGCAAGCACGGCAGGGATTGGAGGGGCGCGAAGCGTTCGCGGCTTGTCCGCGAATGGAGGCGAAAGCCGGAACCCCGGAAAGCCCATAAAAGATGGCCTCCTTGCCATTTTTTACTTACTTATTGCAAACATTTGACGCGCCGTCCGTGGCGCTGCTTGTTAGCCAGAGTAAAAAATGGCAAGAACTTCTTTCATACAACATTTGTATGACCAAGAAACTGCCGCAAAAAAATAAAAAAAAGCACCCGGAAAAACCAG
>JAEEGL011582867.1_pt1 | contig 11001 bp, 8 predicted proteins | sample 9134231 | NCBI WGS metagenome assembly JAEEGL01 (sample SAMN16246548, study PRJNA631951) | gut metagenome | biome: gut microbiome; feature: rumen; material: fiber-attached | host: Bos | place: Iran: Karaj | collected 2018-10 | reverse complement strand
ACAGTCTTTAGAATTAGGTAAAATGAAAGATCCTAAGGATTATACTAAAACTATTTTAGACCTAGATTATGAAAAGGATAATATAAATAATACTATTAATAAGATGCATGAAAAAAAATATGTATTATCATTATATGATTCTTTAACATTATATTTATCTTTAGGTGAAAATGATAAAAAGGAATTAGCTGAAGAATTTATTTTATCCTTAGATGAAGAAAAATATAATAAAATATTATCTACTATAAATAATTATGTTAATGCATGTAAATCATTAAAAAATTATGATGAAAATATTTTAAAGCTTATTGGGGCAAAGAATTTAAATTTATTTGATAAGGATAAAATTGTATCAGAATTTAATGAATTAAAAAATAAATTAGATAATTTTAATAATTTATATGAAGATATATTAAAGAATACAGAATTAAATTATAAAAAGAATCCTAAAAATATTTTATCAACATTAAACATTATTGATTTTATAAAGGATAATGATGTTTTCTTTAATAAAATAGAAGAATTTAAATTAAATAAGGATGAAAATATATTAATATTATTTAATGATTTAAATTCTTTATTAAATATTAAAGAAAAATATCAAGATAAATTAAATATTAATGATGTAGATAAAATTACTGATGAAATGATTTTAGAGCTTGATGAAAAATCATTTTTTAAATCTATTTCAATTAAGAAAAAATATAAAAAATTATTATCTAAATATGTAATTAATAATTATAAAATTAATAAAAAGGAATTAAAAACATATTTATTAGATATTAAAAATTATCAAGAATTATTAATTAAAATAAATGATAATTATGAATTAATTTCATCATTTATTGATAATAATATTTATAATGATAGATTATATTATAATGATTGTGTATCAAAATATCATAATACATATAAGCTTATTGAATTATTAAATGAATTAGATACAAGATCATTTGAGGATGATATTTCATCATTTAAATATTTTAAAGAAAACATTAATGGTGATATTAAAAATAATATAAATAAAGCTAAATTATTATTAAATGATTATATTAATTATGAAAAAATAATGAATGATAATTATTTATTTAATGTTGATGCATTAAATAATATTGATGATTCATTTAATATTTATCATATGTTAATAGAATATGTTAATAATAAAAATGTATCAGATTTAGTTATGATATCTAATATTAATATTTCATTAAATGAATTATATGATTTAGGTATTAAAAATATTTGTGATGAGGTATTAATGGAAAATATATCTTATCATGATTTAGAAAAATATTTCTTAAGAAGCTTATCATATAGCTTATTAAAATATTATTTTAAGGATGAGGATATTAATTTATTTAGTCCAATTATATTTGATGAAAAGGTTAATAAATATCGTAAATTAATAAATGATTATCAAAATTTAGTAATTGAAGAGGTTTCAGCTAGATTAACAGATGATTTTATTAATGTAGCAGATTATAATAAAGCATCTAAAAAAGGTAAATTAAATAAGCTTGTATTATCTAATGGTAGAGGTACTACAATTAGAAATGTTATATCTGAATTTGATGATATTATTTTAAATTATTTCCCTTGCTTCTTAATGAGCCCTATGCAGGTTGCACAATACCTACCACTTGATTCTAAAAAATTTGATATTGTAATATTTGATGAAGCATCACAAATCCCAACATATGAAGCAATTGGCCCTATTTCAAGGGGTAATAGCTTAGTTGTATCAGGTGATCCTATGCAGATGCCTCCTTCAATGTATTTCCAAACTACAGTTGAGGCTGATGATGTTTCATTGATGGATTCACCATCATTTTTAGATGAATGTATATCTATATCATTACCAAGAATTAGATTAAAATATCATTATAGATCTAAATATGAAGAATTAATTTCATTTTCAAATAATAATTTTTATGATAATTCTTTATATACATTCCCATCACCAGAAGAAAATAATAAGCATATTATATTTAATTATGTAGAGGCTAAGGATAAAAAGAAAAATTCTTCATTATCTAAAGAAGAATTAAATAAAATTATTGATATATTTAAAGAAATATATGATAATCCTGAAACACAAAATAAATCAGTTGGAATTATTGTCTTTAACGTAAATGAGGAAGAGGTCTTATTAAATAAATTAGATGAGGTTATATCTAATGATAAATCATTAAAGGAAAAGCTTGATAAGGTTAAGGATGAAAAAGGTGAGCCTTATTTTGTTAAATCACTTGAAAATGTTCAAGGTGATGAAAGAGATATTATTATTTTATCTATAAGCTTTACTAAAAATCAGGATGGAAGACCAAGGATTTTAGGACCTATTATTAGAGATAATGGTGAAAGAAGATTAAATGTATGTGTATCAAGATCAAAGGAGAAGATGATTGTTGTATCAACAATTAAAGCTTCTGATTTTGAAAATGATGAATATATTGATAATAAAGGTAAATTATTATTAAAAAGATTCCTACATTTAGCAGAATATGGTTATGATAAGAAGGATATATCTAAAAATGATGTAGATTATATTGTATTATCATTAAAGAAGGAATTTGATAATTTAGGATATAAAACAGATTTAAATGTTGGTGATTCATCATTTAAAGTAAATATTGCCTTCAAGGATGAAAATGATAATTATAATTTAGGTGTTATAATTGATTCTTATAATGATGATGAAAATATTTCATTAAGAGATAGATTATATGTAATGAATAATGTATTAAATAATTTAAAATGGCGTTTAGTATATATTTATGCATTAGAATATTATAAAGATCCTAAAGGCACAATTGATAAAATCATTGATGCCTTAGGTAAGGATTATATTAAAGAAGAAAATAATATTAATCCTCATTTTGAATCTGAAGAAAAACAAAGAAGCTTTGAATTTAATATTAAAGAAAGAAATAAATATAATCTACCTAATATTAAATATTCAAAGGAAGGTATCTTCACGCCTGAGATTTATTCAGCAATAGATTTAATTGTAGAAAATGAAGGACCTATTTGTTTAGATGATATAATATCTATTATTAAATCAAATTCTAATATTACAAGATTAACATCATCTATTAAAACTAGAATATATCAAATATTATCTTCAAGAAATAATATTATTAAATATACTGATGAACAAAATCATGTAGTATTTTATAAGCCTAAGGATTATATACCTACATGTTATTTCAAATCACCAACAAGAACTCTTGATGGTATTTCATTAGATGAAATATCATTATGCTTAAAGGATATAATTAATCTTGAGGGTGAATTCGATAATGAAAAGGATTTATATCGTGAAGCATTAAAATTATTAGAATTATCTCCTATATTACATAATGATGAAATAGAAAGATTTAATTATGCAAAATCATTAATTAAGGAAGATATTATTTTAGATATTTCTGAAGAATAAAGAATACTCCCGTTGGGAGTATTTTTTAATCATTTTATTGATATAAATTATAATAAAATTTATAATATATTTGGGTGTATTGAAGGAGAAAAATATGAATAAAAGAAATATATTAATATCATTAGGTATAATTTTATTATCCGCAATAATAATGGTTACAATTACATTAATTTATGTATTTAATTATGATGAATATCATGTAGAAGATTTAAATGTAGTAAGCTATGGGTATAGAGAAAAAGATGCGGTAACACTTCATTTAGGTAAATATAAAGTAAAAAACATTTATAATACATTAAATGATAATGGTGAGAAATATAAATTAGATTTTAATGTTAAATCTGGTGAAGATTTTTATAATAAGATAATAAAAGAAAATGATGCATATGTTTCTGAGCTTGATTATAAAGAACTTGCTGAGCAATGTATTAGTATAGGATATATGGTTTTAGATAATAATATCTTTTATTATGAAGTATGGTCTGATGGTGCACATTTTGAACCATGTTATGGCGATGTATCATTATCATTTATTTATCAATATGATGGAAATGATTTAGCATCAGATATATATTTATTAGGTGATTTTTCTTCAATATTAACTGAAGATAGATTACAAACAGAACCTAGTGATTATGAATATCATTATAGACAAGTAAGTTGGAGCTGGTATTTTAATATCACTTATAATGATTATATTAAAATATATAATTATATAGATGAAGATATTTGTAAAATAGAAGATGATATAGTTTATTTAAAAGGCATTTATTATGATGATGATTTAAATAAGCATTTAACAAATAATTATTATGTAACTATATCAAATGTAGATGGTACACCTACATTATCATTAATATAAAAAAATTAATAATATTTTGGTGTAATATGAAAAAGAAGATTATTATATATTTATCAATAATTTTAGCATCTATAATTGCCGCAATAATATTTGTAATAGTATTGACTAATAAAAAAGATAATATCTATGATATATATATTGATGGGTATGGAAGTTTATATGAGGATAATGTTAGATTAGATTTCGGAAAACATGAAGTAAAAAAATATGATAAATATGATTATTCAAGTGATAGATATGAAATCAAATTTGATGTTGAATCGGGAGAAGATTTTTATAATAAATATATAAAAACACATGAATCATATATTGAGGATTTGGATTTTAAAATTGCAAGAAGTATATCATATGGCTATATGATAAAAGAAGATAGAATATTTCATTATGAAGTATATGATGAAACAATAATATTGAATACTTTTCATGGTAATATAGAAAGTTATATGATAGGTGAGGTTCATCTTCAAAGTGAGATTATTATTCCTGGAAATTATTCATCATTAATTGAAAAAATAGATTTACCAATAAGTGAATTAGATAAATATTATTTAACAACGAGGAAATCATGGGATAGAATCCCTTATGAAGATATATTGAAAGTTTATAGTTATATTAGCAAAGACATTTGTAAAATAGAAGATAATATTGTCTATTTAAAAGGCATATATTATGATTATGATAATAATAAATATATTACTGATGACTATTATGTTAAATTATCAGAATATGAAGGGACTGGAATATTATCATTAGTGTAATGGATAAGGTTGTAGAATATGAAAAAAAAGATTATTATTTACTTATCAATAATTATTGTAGCTATTGCTGCCGCAATAATCTTAATAGTTGTATTCACTAATAATAAAAAAGATGATAGTATTCATGAAATATCTATTGATGGTTATGGCTATCATTTTGATGATGCAGTAGAACTAAACTTTGGTAAACATAAAGTAAAAGAATTTATAAAAGAGCAAAATGATGGTGAACAATATTATGTTGATTTTGAAATAAAATCGGGAGATGATTTTTATAATGATTATATAAAAAATGATACATCATATAATCCCGAATTAGATTTTTATGTTGAAGGATGTGAACATTATGGCTATTTGATTAAAGATGATAATATTTTTCAATATAAAGTGTGGGAAAATGGTATAAATATTTCAGCATCATATGGTGTATATCTTGATTATAGTACAGAAGGAATTAAAACATATTATATTTTAGGCAATTTTTCAGCTAATATATTTATAGATAGAAATGATAGTAGTAAATTAGTAAGACCATATACATATAGTAAAGTTTCCTATGATGAATATATAAAAATTTATAATTACATTGATGAAGACATTTGTAAAATAGAGGATGGTGTAGTCTATTTAAAAGCCATATGCTATGATAAAAAAACAAAAGAAAAATATTTAACAGATAATTATTTTGTGACTATATCAAATATAGATGGTAAGGCAACATTATCATTAATATGATAGTTATTGACTTTTTTTGTAAGGAATTATATAATTGACTTACATTGTTTTTATAAAAGGAGAAAGGTTATGATTAAAAAATTATTAGTAGGTTTGCTGTCATTTTCAGCAACTCTCGCGTGTGGTATTACTACGGTTAAAGAAATAGAAAACGAAATTCATAAAGTGGATATGAGCAATGCTGTTTCATCTGATGACATGATTGAATATGATCCAAATAATTATGGATATAATGATATTTTAAATTATTATAGAAATCTTTATGGTGAAGAAAATATTTATAACTTAGAATTTGTAAGTGATGTATTTTATAATGTCTCAAATTTTAATCAAAATGATATGAATTTAGCATACAATTTAGAATATGATTTATATTCACCAGACACAAAAGATCCAATTGATAACACATGTGCTTTAATTGCCGTTACAGAAATAGTTGACTATTATAGTAACATTTTGGGTGAATTTAAATCTGATTCAGATGAAAATGAACTTTATATGAAGGTAGTGAATGCATGCTTGAAAGCAGGTTGTACATCAAGACAAGACGGAACAGAAAAAGGAGAAATTGCAGATTGCATTTCTGCTGGATTTAAGAGATTTGGTTCTAAGCGTAGAGGGGATTCTAATTGGTATTATTTATTAGATAATATTAAAGATGCAGTAAGATGGAGAAGTGCTCTACAAATGTCTCTTTCTGATCATTCAGTCGTTGTAAGAGGATTGTTAAAATATAAATTAACTTATAACAAGCCATTTCTTAATGGAACTGCTCGTTTAAAAACAACTGAAACTGTTACTTTCGTTCATATAAGTGAAGGTTGGGGATATGATTATGGTGCACTAATCCCTGCTGATAGGATTTATAATAGATCTTCTGGTCATCAAGTAACATGGGCAAAGAAGTAGGCGCATCATGAAAAAAAAGATTATTATTTATTTATCAATAATTATTGTAGCTATTGCTGCTGCAATAACTCTAATAGTAGTATTTACTAATAATAAAAAAGATAATAATATACATGAAATCTCATTGAGTAATTATGGCTATTCTTATGGAGAAAGTGTTGAACTTAATTTTGGAAAACATAAAGCATTAAATTTTAATAAAAGTAAATCATCTAACGAACAACCTATATTAAAATTTGATGTTGATTCCGGAGAAGATTTTTATAATGATGTTATAAAGCAACATGAATTATATAACGCCGAACTTGATTTTGTGGTAGAAAATAGAGGGTTAGCTTACGGATATATAGTGGTTGATAATTGCATATTTCATTATGAAGTATATAAGAAAAATGTTATTATTGAAGCTTGCTATGGCACAATAAATGTGTACGGTGGTTCTAACGGGATGGAAAAATACTATATTATCGGTTCTTTTTCTGCTAATCTAAGCGAAGAGCAAATAATGAGTGATGCAACAAGCACATACGATCTTATACGTAAACAGGCACATGATGCCATTTCTTATGATAACATATTAAAAATATATGGTTTTATAGATGAAGATTTATATAAAATAGAAGATGATGTACTTTATTTAAAAGCTATCTATTATGATAAAAAAACAAAAGAAAAATATTTAACAGATAATTATTTTGTGACTATATCTAATGTAGATGGTAAGGCAACATTATCATTAATATAAAATAATAAGGCTTTTAAATTAATATTTAAGAGCCTTTATCATTTTGGAGTATATAATGAAAAAGAAATTAATAATATATATATCCATAATTAGTTTTTTAATTATATCTTTAATTATTTCATTAATTATTATATTACCTAGTAAGACTGGTTCATTATTAGTTTGTGGCTATCCTAGTAGATATACTAATAACGAGGTTATAAAGCTCGATTTAGGTAAATATAAAATGGATAGATATGAAAAAATTGAAGATGGATATGAAATAGAATCTATCAAATTTACATTAAAATATGATGAAGATTTATATAAAAAAATAAAGAAGCATAATGCATATAATTCTGAATTAGATTTTAAAAAGGATGGCTTTTATGCTTATGGCTATATTGTAATAAAAGATAATATTTTTCATTATGAATTAAAAAATAAAAAAAGTGGAGTTTTAAGTGCTTGCTACGGCATTTTTGATATATTTGAAAATGATTTAGATCGTGAAGGTAAAACAAGTATGTATATCCCAGGCGCATATCCTGCATATGTTACAGAAGGAAGATTTTTAAGTGATGATTTATCTAATAAATATGTCAAAAGAGCGAGAATTTTTAATGAAGAATCTACAACATTTGAAGATGCATTAAAAATATATAGTTATTTAGATAATAATATATGTAAAATAGAAGATAATATTATTTATTTAAAAGGATTATATACAATAATAAAAGAAAAAAGACAGATTGTTACAGAAAATTATATGGTTAAATTAACTGATTATAATGGAAGACCATTATTAACAAGAATATAAGGATTATTATGAATAAGATAACAAAAAGATATGGAAAACAAGTTGTATTAGATAATATAGAATTTGAAATTAATTCCAAATGCATATTAATAATTGGTGAAAATGGTTCAGGTAAAACAACTTTATTTAAAATATTATCAGGATTAATAAAAAAATATGAAGGACAGATAGATTTGTCTTCAAATGTTTCTTATTTACCTGATTCAGAATCATTATTTTTATCTAAAAGTGGTTTAGATAATTTAGATTATTTTTTAAATAAAGAAGAATTAGAAAAATCAAAATATTACATAGATTATTTTCATATGAATGAATATATATCTAAAAGAGTAAGATCATATTCTAATGGTATGAAAAAGAAATTAGCTTTAACATTGGCTTTATCAAGAAATAAAGATTATTTAATTTTAGATGAGCCAACAAATTCATTAGATATTGAAAGTATTGAATTATTAAAAAAAGAGATAAAAATATTAAAAGAAAATAAAAATATTATCATTTCTTCACATGATGTATCTATATTTGATATTGATTTAATAGATACAATATATTTAATTAAGAATCATAAATTATATCAAAAGGATTTAGAAGAATTTAATTTTTCATATTATAAAATTAAAACAATTGATGATATTTCTAATCTAGATTATGTTAAAGAAGAGGATGGATATTATTATTTTAAAGTATTTAATAATAATATTAACAATTTCTCAGAAATGATTAGTAAATATAAAATATTAGAAATGATAAAAATAGAATATTATAATGAAATATATGTAAGAGGTATTATAAATGATTAAAAATTTAAAAAATATTATTTTATCTCCTATATTTATAATTCAAATTATTATTTCTTTATCTGTTTTAATTGTTTCATTTGTTAATTATAAAAATAATATTGATAAAGATGTATATTCTGGATACGATATTATTTATAGTGAAGATATAAGTGCTTATGATGATGAAATAAAAGACATAGAAGAAACAATTGAAGAATTAAGAATGGAAGATAGACTAGATGATAATATACTAGAATATCAAACTGATAGAAAAAAGATATATGAGGCATTAAAATTAAATAATATTGATTTTGAACAAGTATATGAATTATCTATTATTAATTATGATGATTCAACTAGCTTCTTAGAAAATACAAACTATATATTTTTAATATTATTATTTTTTAATATTATTAGTGTTATATTTTTATCTTTTACAAGAGAATTTGATAATCATAGATTTGTATATATTTATGAAGATAAAAGAATGAAAACAATGATAAAAAAGATATTATCATCTTTAATAATAATCACAATATTATTTGTTTTATATTATATTGTGTATAAAGTATGTGCTAATTCATTTAATAAATTATTTACACATGTTTTAAATTTTGAAGATGATAAAGCTGAATTTATCGATATATCATCATTTGAATTAAATCATATATTATGGAAAACAATATATTGTTTTGTCTTTATGCTTGCTTTATTATGGGCATCTGCATTAATTGGTAAAAAATCAATTATATTTGCAATTATCTCAATTGGTATTTTCTTTTTAGCTTTAATATTCCATTTCACCGGTATTGGAATTCTTCCTTACATAGGATTTGATAATAATCTTCAAACTGTAGGATATCATTATTTATGGATTCCGAGAATTGCAATAATATTACCTTTATCATTATTTGGCCTTGGCATTTGGTATTTTAATAGATGTGATATTTAATAAATGACCTGAGACATCAGGTCATTTATTTTTAAAAATATTTATTTATGACATCGATAGTGTCATAATATATGTTATGATATAGATGTATATAGAAAGGATGGCTCTTATGGAAGATAATAAAAAAGAAATAATATGTCCTCATTGTAATAAAGTATTTAAGGTTAGTGAAGAAGAATATAATTTAATTTTAAAGCAAGTTAAAGATAAAGAATTTGCTAATGCTTTAAAGGATAAAGAAAAATATTTTGAATTAGAAAAAGAAAAAGAACTTGAAGCATTAAGAAATCATTTAAATGAAGAATATAATAATTCTTTAACAAAAAAGAATGATGAAATTAATGATTTAAAGCACCAAATTGAAAATAATGATAATTTAAAAAAATTAGAAATTAATAATTCTAATAATGAATTAAAGGATAAATATAATAAAGAATTAATTGAAAAAGATAAGAAGATTCAAGAGTTATTAAATAAGATTAATAATTTTGATATGGATAAGAAAAATTCTTTATTAGAAAAAGAAAAAGAATTAAATGAAAAATTAGCTAATAAAGATATTGAAATAGCTAAATTAAATGGCGATTTAATTAACATTAAAGCTCAAAATGAAAATGAAAAGAAAGAGCTTGAAATTAAGCATCAATCTGATCTTAAAGCAAAAGATGAGCAAATTGATTATTTAAAGGATTTAAAAGCTAGACTTTCAACTAAATTAATTGGTGAATCTTTAGAACAACATTGTAAAATATCTTTTGAACAAACAATTAGACCATTACTTCCTTTAGCTTATTTTGAAAAAGATAATGAAACAAGTAAAGATACAGGAAGTAAAGGAGATTTCATTTTTAGAGATTATTATCTTGATGATGATGGCAATGAAAAAGAATATATCTCTATTATGTTTGAGATGAAAAATGAAGCTGATACTACAGCAACTAAGCATAAGAATGAGGATTTCTTTAAAGAATTAGATAAGGATAGAAAAGAAAAGAATTGTGAATATGCAGTATTAGTATCATT
>JAEEGL010922903.1_pt1 | contig 11001 bp, 7 predicted proteins | sample 9134231 | NCBI WGS metagenome assembly JAEEGL01 (sample SAMN16246548, study PRJNA631951) | gut metagenome | biome: gut microbiome; feature: rumen; material: fiber-attached | host: Bos | place: Iran: Karaj | collected 2018-10 | reverse complement strand
TGATTTTAAGAAGCCCTCAAGCCACGTGAGAGCCTTGACGTCCAGATGGTTTGTCGGCTCGTCCATGATGAGTATGTCGGGAGCCGTAAGCAGGATCATTCCAAGCTTAAGACGCATCTTCTCGCCGCCCGAGAGGGTATCGGCGTTCTTTTTTACATCTTCATCATCAAAGCCCAGCCCCTTATATATGCCGGTAACACGCGATCTGTAAGAGTATCCGTCCATTGCCTCATAGCGGTCTCTGAGCGATGCGAGCTCGTTGACATGCTTATCAAGAACATCACCGGAAAGTTCGCCTGTCTGAGCGGTCATCCGGTTGATCTTGTCCTCGATCTCCAGAATATCTGAGCGTGTACTCATCAGTACATCGAGCACGGTACCTTCAAAATGCGTAGAGACATTCTGCTCCAGATATCCGACGGTAGTATCCCTTGATATTGCCACAGTTCCTTCATCTGCTTCAAGCGCTCCGACTATGATGCGTATAAGCGTGGTCTTGCCGCACCCGTTCGGACCTACGATCGCAGCGCGGTCATGTTCCTCAAGATGGAATGACGCGTTCTTTAGTACAGGTACTTCGTTATATGATTTTGATATATTTGCCACAGAAAGTATCATTTGAATATCGTATCATATAATCCGAAAAATACAATGTTAACATAACCATGTTTGTGTTATGATTAAAGGACACCCCCTTTCTTTACATGACAGGAGAGATGGATGAGCAGATCTGAAACAGATGTTTCTTATATAATCGATAATCTGGACAGAGCGATATCGGAAAAATGGATATGCGCTTATTATATGCCGATAGTACGTTCCTCTAACGGCAAAGTCTGCAGTGAGGAAGCGCTCGCAAGGTGGATCGACCCTGAACGGGGGATGCTGTCGCCTGCCGAGTTTATTCCTGTTCTTGAAGAATCCAAACTCATATATAAGCTTGATCTTTATATTGTTGAAGAAGTCCTTCGGAAGATGGAACATCAGAAGAATGCCGGCCTTTATGTTGTTCCCATCTCCGTAAACTTATCCAGGATAGATTTTCATTCCTGCGATATCGTTGAGGAAGTACTTAAAAGGGTCGATGAAGCCGGAGTTGACCATAAACTTCTCATTATAGAGATCACAGAGAGCGTGCTCGGACAGGACCTTGATTATATGAAGGGACAGATAGAGCGTTTGCATGAACTCGGATTTTCCGTGTGGATGGATGATCTCGGAAGCGGATATTCATCACTTGATGTACTTCAGGAGATCAATTTTGACCTGATAAAGTTTGATATCAAGTTCATGCTGAATTTCTACCATGAAAAAAGCAGGATCATGCTGGCTGAACTGACCAGGATGGCTATGGCTCTTAACATCAAAACACTCACTGAAGGCGTTGAGACCAAGGAACAGGCTGAATTTTTGCGCGAGATCGGCTGCAACAAGATGCAGGGGTATTATTTTTGCAAGCCTGTGCCTCTTGAAGAGATTTTAAGAAGATATGATACCGGGACACAGATAGGATTTGAGAATCCTGACGAGAGTAGTTACTATGACGTGATCGGAAGTATAAATCTGTATGATCTTTCGGTGATAGGTTCCGCGGATAACGGAGATGATCTGTTCCGCAGGTATTTTGATACACTTCCGATCTGCGTATTTGAATGTGATGATACGGGCTATAAGATCACCAGATGTAACAGGGCATACAGGAATTTTACCGATCGGTACTTTGATTCAATACATATGGGTGATAAGTTTATGTATTCTGATTTTGCCGATCAGGGTAAGATTTTTGCGGATGCCGTGAACAGGTGCGCGCAGACGGGTGAGAGGATATTCTTCAGAGAACTGCTTCCGGACGACGCTCAGATGAGAGTCGTGCTTCGTAGAATCTGCGTTAATCCTGTCACGGGAGTGTCGGCTGTAGTTACAGTGATCCTTGATATAGATGAACCGGGTAAAAGCTCGATGCTTGATTATGAGAATGTGGCTCTTGCTCTCTCGGGTGATTATATATATCTGTTTTATGTCAATACAGCAACGGAGTCATTTGTCGAATATTCACATGAGAGCCCTGATTCGCCTTTGACAATCAGGAGAAGAGGCAATGATTTCTTTGCTCAGAGCAGAACGGATGCACGCAAGATACTCCATAACGAAGATCAGGACAGATTTATAGATGTGTTCCGCAAGGAGATCATCCTTGATGCGCTTGATAAAAAAGGTTCGTTCACCCTGACTTACCGCGAACTTATAAACGGTGAAGCTGTATGGGTCAATATGAAGATCGTCCGTATGGCCGAAGATCAGATCATCATAGGCGTAAGCAATGTGGATGCCCAGATGAAGCTTCAGAAGGAATATGACAGAGTCAGGGAGGAAAGACTGATCTTTTCCCGTATCAAGGCTCTGACAGATGAATATATATGTATATATATCGTAGATCCTGTTACATGCTCTTACCGGGAGATCAATTCGACTGACGAATATGATGAACTCAGAATATCCAAGTCCGGAGAGGATTTCTTTACTGATACGCATGAAGAGAGCATGCGTGTGATCTATCCCGAGGACAGGGACCTGTTCAATATCATGTTTACTCGTGATAAGATGATGGAGGAGATTGAAAAGTCCGGAAAGTTTACGATGATATACAGACTTTTATTTAAAGGAAAGCCGGAATATGTCTGCCTTAAAGCATCGATGATAAATGAAGGCGATGAAGATAAGCTCATCGTAGGCGTAAATTTCTACAGCTGATATACGTATCAAATATAAAACGAAAGAGGGTATGAGTAATGGGTTACATTGACGGAATCAAAGAAAAAGCCAGAATGGACAAAAAGACCATAGTCCTGCCGGAGACCAACGACAAAAGGACTCTGATCGCCGCATCGCACATCCTTGAAGAGGGAATAGCCGATATCATAATGGTCGGTAATGAAGAAAAGATCATGGACGGTGCCGGATGGCTGGAAGTTGACCTGACGGGTGTAAAGGTTGTCGATCCCACGAATTATGACAAGTTTGATTCGTATGTGGATCTTCTCTATGAGACACGTAAGGCCAAAGGAATGACTCCCGAGAGAGCCCGCGAAGTGCTTCTTGAAGATCCGCTCACATTCGGCGTTATCATGGTTAAAGCCAATGACGCAGACGGTATGGTCGCCGGCGCATGCCACCCTACGGCAGACACGCTCCGTCCCGCGCTTCAGATCCTTAAGACCGCGCCCGGCGTCAAACTTGTCAGCGCTTTCTTTATTCTGGATGTTCCGGATTGTGAATACGGTGACAACGGTACGTTTATTTTTGCAGACTGCGGTCTGAATCAGGACCCCAATTCCGAAGAACTTGCGGCGATCGCAGATACTTCGGCCAAGAGCTTTAAGTCACTCATCGGTTCCAAACCCATCATCGCAATGCTTTCACATTCAACCAAGGGAAGCGCAAAGCATCCTCTGGTAGATAAAGTCACTGAAGCAGTCCGTATCGCTCATGAGCAGTATCCGTCGCTGACCATAGACGGTGAACTTCAGACCGATGCGGCTCTCGTTCCCCATATCGCCAAATCCAAAGCACCCGGATCGGAAGTCGCAGGCAAGGCAAACGTTTTGATCTTCCCCAACCTGGATGCCGGAAATATCGGATATAAACTTGTTCAGAGACTTGGCAAGGCGGAAGCTTACGGTCCGATGCTTCAGGGTATCGCAAAGCCCGTAAACGATCTGTCACGCGGATGCTCATGGGAAGACATCGTGGGCGTTGTGGCACTTACAGCCGTTCAGGCACAGTTACAATAAGACAAAAGGAGAATCACACATAATGAAAGTACTTGTTATAAACTGCGGATCATCGTCTTTAAAATTCCAGCTCATAGACTCGGATACCGAAAGCGTTCTTGCCAAAGGTCTGTGCGAGAGGATAGGAATCGACGGAAGCCAGCTCGTATATACTCCCGCCGGCGGTGAAAAGCAGACTACGGTCACACCGATGGAAGATCATACAACGGCTGTAAGCCTTGTGCTTAACGCTCTTACCGATGCATCGACCGGTGTTATATCATCACTTGATGAGATCGATGCAGTAGGCCACAGGGTTGTTCACGGCGGAGAAGCATTTTCAACAAGCGTGATCATAGATGAAGGCGTTAAAGCGGCTATCCGCGAGTGCTCCGATCTTGCGCCTCTTCACAATCCCGCAAACCTCATAGGTATAGATGCATGCGAAAGACTTATGAAGGGTGTTCCTCAGGTTGCCGTATTCGATACAGCATTCCATCAGACCATGCCCGAAAAAGCATATCTCTACGGACTTCCCTATGAGTATTATGAGAAATACGGAGTGCGCCGCTACGGATTCCACGGAACAAGCCACGCGTTCGTATCCGCAAGATGCGCAGAACTTCTCGGCAGGGATATCTCGGAAGTCAACATCATCGTTGCCCATCTCGGAAACGGAGCTTCATTAAGCGCGGTTCAGAAGGGTAAATGCGTTGATACTTCCATGGGACTTACTCCTCTTGAGGGTGTTATCATGGGTACGAGGAGCGGCGATATCGATCCCGCAATCATGCAGTTTATAGCTGCAAAAGAGAATATCTCCCTTGACGAGGTTATGGATATCCTTAACAAGAAATCGGGTGTATTCGGTTTATCCGGCGGCTTTTCTTCAGACTTCAGGGATCTTGAAGCAGGATACAACAAGGGCGAGGAAAACTGTATCAGAGCGATCGAAACGTATTGCTTAAGAGTTGCCAAGTACATCGGTTCATATGCGGCTGCAATGAACGGCGTTGACGCCATCTGTTTTACGGCAGGCGTAGGAGAGAACGGTCCCATGGTCAGAGCCAAGATCTGCGCATACCTTGAGTTCATGGGTGTTAAGCTTGATCCGATCGTCAATACCGTAAGAGGCGACGAGGCTGAGATATCTGCGGTTGATTCCAAGGTCAAGGTATTTAACCTGCCTACAAACGAGGAACTTGCGATAGCCCGTGAAACCGTAAGACTTGTCAACGCCTGATACATTATGTAAACCATAAAAAACTGTTGACAAAACATACCTTGATAAGTATAATTTTTGAGGTGTGGTCACATGACCGATAAGAAGCTTGTTTGGAGGACATTCGTTCTCTTTTGATAAAGCTTAAGAGAGGGAGGTGTAGAAGATGTCCATTTGTCCTAAGAATAAATCTTCCAAGGGAAGAAGAGACAAGAGAAGAGCCAACTGGAAGATGTCAGCTCCGACACTTGTTAAATGTTCTAAGTGCGGCGCGCTTATGGCTCCTCACAGAGTATGTAAGAAGTGCGGTACTTACAATAAGAAAGAGATCATTGCTGTAGATTAAGAATGAAAGCTTTCCAAGCCTTTTGGCTCAGGCCAGAAGGCTTGATTTTTTAAAGGACCCGGTAAACGGGGATTAGGAGTTAACATGGAAGAACTGGTACGTGTAGCGGTTGACGCAATGGGCGGAGACAATGCTCCTGTTGAGATCGTCAAAGGAGCTGTCGAGGCCGTAAATGAAAACAGCGCAGTCAAAGTATATCTGGTAGGCGTGGAAGATACTGTCAAGGCAGAACTTTCAAAGTATACTTATCCCGCCGACCGGGTTGAAGTGGTTCCTGCTTCCGAGATAATAGAGAATGCAGAGCCTCCCGTAATGGCTATCCGCAAAAAGAAGGACTCGTCTATAGTCGTAGCGCTCAATCTGGTAAAGGAGGGTAAGTGCGACGCATATGTTTCTGCGGGAAGCACAGGCGCAACGCTTGTCGGCGGACAGGTTATAGTAGGCAGGATCAAAGGCGTTGAGAGAGCACCTCTTGCGCCCCTTATCCCTACTATCAAAGGCGACTGTCTGCTCATAGACTGCGGCGCCAATGTTGATGCAAGACCTTCCCACCTGGTCCAGTTTGCCAAGATGGGAACCATATATATGCGCGACGTGCACGGCGTTGACAATCCTACCGTCGGTATAGTCAATATCGGCGCGGAAGAGGACAAGGGAAATGCTCTGGTCAAAGAAACATTCCCTCTTCTTAAGAACTGTCCGTATATCAATTTCATCGGCTCGGTTGAAGCGCGTGATATCGCCATGGGCGCAGTTGATATAGCTGTCTGCGAGGCTTTCACGGGAAATGTGATCCTTAAGATGTACGAGGGCGTAGGCAACGCTCTGCTTGGCGAGATCAAAGGCGTGCTTAAGACCAATCTTAAGACCAAGATAGGTGCTCTTTTGATCAAAAAAGAATTAAAGAACAGGCTTAAGAGATTCCAGACCAGCGAGCACGGAGGAGCTCCGCTTCTCGGCTTAAAAGGGCTGGTTGCCAAAACTCACGGCTCATCCACATCCAAGGAGATCAAAAATACTATTCTTGAGTGTATAACCTTTACTAAACAGAATATCCCTGTTAAAATACAAGAAATGTTAGGTGATACATCCGATTCATTCGAAGAATGATTTATATACTGTTTACTTAGGGAGGTTTGAACTATGGAACTTGAAAAACTTAAGAAGGTAATCGCAGAGGTTCTTAATGTCGATCCTGATGAGATAAAACTGGAAACCACTTTCATGGATGATCTCGGAGCCGATTCGCTCGATGTATTCCAGATCATTATGGGGATAGAGGAAGAATTCGATATAGAGATCCCCCCGGAGAAAGCGGAGACCATTACTACCGTTGAAGAGGCAGTAAACCTCATCAAATCTATAGTAAACGCGTGAATATGTTTTAATGCGGGCGCTGCCGTTTTACGGCAGCACCCTTTTTTAAGGTTTGGACTTATTAATGAAGAGCAATACCAGAGAACTTGAAGAAGCAATAGGCTATGAGTTCAAGAACAGGGATTATCTGAATACCGCGCTCACACATTCCTCTTTTTCCAATGAGATGAAGATCAACAGGTGTGAGAATTACGAAAGACAGGAATTCTTAGGGGATGCGGTACTGGAACTGGTATCAAGCGACTTTCTGTACAACGAGCATACCGATATGCCGGAAGGTGAACTGACCAAACTCAGGGCATCGCTCGTGTGCGAACCGGCTCTTGCTCATTGCGCCCGACAATTCGGACTGGATGAATACATCCGACTCGGACGTGGTGAAGAGGCTACCGGCGGTCGCGCCAAGGAATCCATAATCTCAGATGTTCTTGAAGCCTTGATTGGCGGCATATATCTTGACAGCGGTATTGAAAGTGCCCGTGAATTTATCTTAAGATATGTGATGAGCCATGAGTCTGACAATACATCCATTTATGATGCCAAATCAGAATTACAGCAGCGTGTTCAGGCACACGGCGGCACGGTGACGTATGAAGTTACCGGCGAATCCGGTCCGGATCATGCCAAGGTATTTACGGTTGACTGTCTGATAGACGGGCAGGTTTGCGCCAGCGGACAGGGCAGGACCAAAAAAAGCGCGCAGCAGAATGCGGCGTGCGAAGTTCTAAGGAGCGGTAAATGTATTTAAAAAGTATAGAAATTCAGGGATTCAAATCCTTTGCAAATAAGATAGTATTTAAGTTTCATACCGGTATCACGGGTATAGTAGGCCCTAACGGATCCGGTAAGAGTAATGTTGCCGATGCCGTACGCTGGGTTCTGGGTGAACAGCGCGTAAAACAGCTCCGCGGCGGCAGCATGCAGGACGTTATCTTTTCGGGTACCGAGATACGTAAGGCGTTAAGCTCTGCGTATGTTGCGATAACCCTTGATAATTCCGATCACCAGCTTGCAATTGATTATGACGAGGTGACAGTTTCAAGACGTCTGTACCGTTCGGGTGAGAGCGAGTACATGATCAACGGTACCATCTGCAGACTCAAGGACGTTGCAGAGCTTTTCTATGATACAGGTATAGGCAAGGAAGGTTATTCGATCATCGGACAGGGCCAGATCGACAGGATTCTGTCGGGTAAACCCGAAGAGCGCCGTGAACTCTTTGATGAAGCCGCAGGTATAGTCAAATTCAAACGCCGCAAGACTCAGGCTGTCAAGAAACTCGAAGATGAGAAGATGAACCTCGTACGTGTTGAAGACATCCTGTCAGAGCTTGAGAAACAACTTGCGCCGCTTGAAAAACAGGCCGAGAAAGCAAGGGCTTATCTAAAAAGAAAAGAAGCGCTTAAGACTCTCGATGTCAATGTATTTCTGCTTGAGAACGTAACCGTCAATGATGACTTAAAGTCGACGGTCGAGAAACTTGCAAATGCAAACTCGGAACTTGAGAAGACAAGAGAAAAGTTCGAACGCGTTAAATCCGAGTATGAGCAGGTTGAGTCCAGACTTACAACTCTCGATGAAGGTATCGAATCAACGCGTGAAGAACTAAATAAAAACGGCATCATCAGGACCGAACTCGAAGGAAGCATCAAAGTCTTAATGGAGCAGATCCGCTCTGCCGAGGGCAATGAGGAACATTTAAACAAGCGTATTGAAGATATCAATGCCCAGATCGCCGAAAAAGAGGAAGAAAAGAAATCCGTTCTTGAAACGAAGGCGGCAATAGATGAGAAATTAAAGACTCTGGAAGGAGCGCGTGAAGAAGCAAACAAGGCTCTCGAAGAAGTCCAGAATTCGATAACCGAACTGAATGATCAGATCGAGGATAACAAGAATCTGATCATCGAATCACTTGACAATAAGTCTACGATCAAGGCCAAGCTCGAGCGTTTTGACACGATGATCGAGCAGATCAATATCCGCAAGGCCGACGTCAATGCCAAACTCCTTAAGTTTGAGTCCGAGGATATGAAATCGACTGCCGAGATCGATGAACTAGAGGAAGTATTCAAGAAAGTCGGCGAAGAGATCGAGAAAGCAAGAAACGACCAGAAGAAAGCCGAATCCGATCTTGTGTCGATCCGTGAAGGCATGCGCTCGCTGGATGATGACCTCCAGAAAGCCAGAATGGAGTATCAGCAGGAAAAATCCAAGCTCGATGCCCTGATAAACATTGCCGAAAGATACGAGGGCTACGGCGGTGCCATCCGCGCCGTGATGGAGCAGAAGACCAAAGAAAAGGGAATCGTAGGTGTCGTTGCCGATATCCTTTCGACCGATGAGCAGTACGAGACGGCAATAGAAACAGCGCTCGGCGGCAATATCCAGAATATCGTTACGGATGACGAAGAATGCGCTAAACGCATGATCGAGTACCTGAAGAAGAACCGTCACGGCCGTGCAACATTCCTGCCTCTTACGAGCATCACGGATCCCGAGGAATTTAAGAAGAAGGAAGCCCTGAACGAAAAGGGTGTAATAGGTCTGGCCGATACTTTAGTCCATGTTGATAAAAAATATAAAGACGTGGCCGCCTATCTGCTTGGCAGGATCCTTGTGGTTGACAACATCGATAATGCGGTCAAGATCGCAAGAAAATATAAATATTCCATCCGTATGGTCACTGTCGAGGGTGAGTATTTAACACCCGGCGGCGCGATATCGGGCGGCGCATTCAAAAATTCGTCCAATCTCTTAAGCAGGAGACGTGAGATCGAAGGCATCAAAAAGATGATCGACGATCTTAAGGGCAATGTGGATAAGATAGAGCAGGAGATTGAAAACCGCAAGGAAGAAAGAAACCGTCTCCGCGCCCTTATCGAAGACTTAAAGACCGTAATATCCAAAAAGACGGTTGAGCAGAATACTGCGAGACTCAATGTCGAAAGCGCAAGAGAGAAGCAGGGACAGGCAAGGGTTGATTTTGAAGAACTCAATGTCTCAATGCAGGATCTTGATAAGCAGGGCACAGACATCAACGAGCAGATGGAAGAGATCAAGGTCCAGCTGTCCGAATCGGAGGAAAACGAGCAGAAAGCCAAAGTCCTGATAGACGAGCTGACCGGTAAACTGGAAGGCTTAAGAGAGACAGAGACTGAGAAACTCTCAGCCGTATCCAATGCGGATATCGAAGTCGAAAAAGTCCGCCAGTCCGTGAAATTCCATCAGACAGATATCGACAGAATAGACGGAGAGATAGAGCGCTACAATGACGAACTTGAAGAAGTTAAGTCGGGCGCAACAAGCTCCAAGGAAGATATAGAGTTTAAGAAAAAATCTATCACAGAACTCGAAGAGACGATCAAGGCAGCCAAAACGGCATACGGTGAAGCGGAAGAACGTCTTAAGGATTTCGTGAGTGAAAGAGAAGACCTATCGTCCAGGCATAAATCGTTCATAACGGACCGCGAAGCCTTGAGCGAAAGCATGTCGGGACTCGACAAGGAAGTATACAGACTCGAAAACCGCAAGGAAAAACTCGAATCCCTGCTTGAAGACAAAGTAAACTACATGTGGGATGAGTATGAGATCACGCTTGCCGACGCATCCAATATGCGCGATGAGTCACTGACGGATCTTCCCGACATGAAGAAGCAGATCTCAGCCTTAAAAGACGAGATCAGAAAGCTCGGCGATGTAAACGTAAATGCGATCGAAGATTACCGTGAGGTTTCCGAACGTTACGGTACGATGAAGACACAGCATGACGACCTGATCAAGGCTGAGGAAACGCTTAAAGGAATAATCGAAGAACTCGATACACAGATGCGTACCCAGTTCACCGAGAAGTTCTCGGAGATCAACAAGCAGTTTGACAAGGTGTTCAAGGAACTCTTCGGCGGCGGACTCGGAACCCTCGAACTCATGGAAGACGAGGACATACTCGAAGCAGGAATCCGTATCACGGCACAGCCTCCGGGAAAGAAACTCGTCAACATGATGCAGATGTCGGGCGGCGAGAAGTCCCTGACCGCCATTGCGCTTTTGTTCGCGATACAGAACTTAAAGCCTTCGCCTTTCTGTCTGCTTGACGAGATCGAGGCGGCGCTTGATGAGAACAATGTAAGCCGGTTTGCGGATTATCTGCATAAGCTTACCAGGAATACACAGTTCATCGTTATCACCCACAGACGCGGTACCATGGAAAAGGCTGACCGTCTCTACGGTATCACGATGCAGGAGAAGGGCGTGTCGACGCTTGTAAGTGTAAGCCTTATCGATAAGGA
>JAEEGL010863235.1_pt1 | contig 11001 bp, 4 predicted proteins | sample 9134231 | NCBI WGS metagenome assembly JAEEGL01 (sample SAMN16246548, study PRJNA631951) | gut metagenome | biome: gut microbiome; feature: rumen; material: fiber-attached | host: Bos | place: Iran: Karaj | collected 2018-10 | reverse complement strand
ATAACCACAGTAATATTAATGATAATATTAATAATAATAATGAAAATAATTATTATATTAATAATAATTATAATGATAATAATAATAATAATAATGAAAATAATAATTATGATAAAATTAATAATATTAATAATGACAATAATTATTATATTAATAATAATAATAATGATAATAATAATAATGATAATAATAATAATGATAATATTAATAATATTAATAATCTATTAGAAAAAATTGAAAATCTTGAAAAAAAATATAATGACTTAATAAATATATTTCAAAAGGAAAAATTTGAAAATCAAAATATAATAAATGAGCAAGAGAAAAGAATTAAAAAATTAGAAAATATTATTTTTAATTCAAACAATAGAAATAAACTTCAAAATGATATAATTACTAATCCTGGATTAATGGGAGAAATTTTATTCGATCAAAAAAATATTCAATTTATACCAAAAATAAAAATTGAAAATGATGAACCAATTAAAATTAATATTCAAATTAAAAATATTGGAACTATTGATATAACTGAAACATGCAAGATAATATGTGAAAAAGAAAAAGAAAATGAGCTTAATTTAATGATTAAAAATCCAAATATCAATGATAGTTTTAAAGTTATAAAAACAGGTATAACAAAGAGTCTTACATTAGAATTAATATGTTTAAATAAACAAAATATAAAAATAGGAAAGCATTCAATGAAAATAGCAATTTTTTCTAATTCTTATGGAATTATTTCAAAATGGATTAGAATTTATTTTTTTATTAATGACAATAATAGTGATATTTATGATTCTTTTGAATAATAATATATCATTAATAAGTTTTATTTCAATTTAAATTAATTTAAAAAAAGTTATTATTTTTATTTTAAAAATTAATTAAAATATTATTCAAAAAATAAAAAATATTAAATATACTTTTAATTACATTAAAAATTTTAAATAAGTAAATTTTATCAAAATTAATAAAATTCTTTATCATAATAATTAACAAAAATATTAAAATCATCTTCAGATATAATATTAACAATTTTAGCATTTTCATAAGAAGGTAAATTTTTATTAATTGAATCAGAACTTTCATTACTTACTTCATTTTCTGAATTAGATTCATCATTATCCATATTATCTTTATCTTCTTCTTTTATTTCTTTTTTTGCAATACATCCAATATCAATTCTCTTTGCTTTTTTATAAAAAAAATCATTATAAAAATTAATAACATCTTCTTTAGTTATTTCATTTCTTATACAATTAATCATTTTATCAAGTATTTCAAAAATATAATTTCCAGTAGTAATTTGACTAATATTTCTATTAAATTCATTTAATAAATTATAATCTTTTTCTTCTAAAATAATTAAAAGTGAATTTTTATATGATTCAAAATCTTCATCTGAAAAATTTTCATTATCATTTAAATCATAATCACAAAAAAATTTATTTATTCTTTCTTGTATAAAATCAGGTTTATTTTTATTTGATTGAACATAAAAAGTCATTCCACAAACTGTAAAATCTTTTTTAATTGAAGTTTCAACATTATAACCTAATTGTTGTTTTGTCCTTAATTCATAATAAAAATTCTCATTTAATATATGATCAATTAATTTTAATAAACTATAATTTTTAATTCCTTTTATATTATAAATATCTCCTATTTGAAAATATGAAAATAAACAATTATTTTCATTTTCTAAATCTTCTGATTCGAAATTATATTTTAGATATTTTTCATTTGATAAATTAGCAATTCTAGATTTTCTAATATCTTTATTTGTTAATTCTGTTTTTGCCATATTTGGATTGTTAAAATTTAATAATTGATTTTCAACAAAATATATTATTCTTTCTGAATCTTTTGGTAATATATTTCCTTGAACTAACCATTCAAATTTTGTTTTAGAAAATAAATTATCTATAAATAAAATAAATTCTGGATCTATAATATCATTTTCTTTTAAATTTTTATAAAAATCTTCATATAGTTTTAATTGATTTTCATAATTTTCATATGGATTTAATAAGAATTTTGAAAATCTATAATTTGACTGTGAATCAACAGCTCTATAGTTTTTATTTTCAAGAATCCTAATTAGATTTTTTAATTTAAAAATTAATTTATTTTTAATATTTTCAATTTTTGAAATATCTTTTAATATTTGTAATTTAGTAAAAATCATATTAGTATAACTTTCAATAGTATCACTAAAACCAATTATCTCAATTGTAAATTTATTAAAATCAAAAGAAAACTTAATATTATTATCTGATAATTCCCCAAAATAACTATCTTCATTTAATACTTCTTCTAATAAATCAATAAATAATTCACAATAATTATTATATGTATCATATTTTAAATTTAAATTTGAAATTGTACATATACAAGATATATAAACTTTTGGAATTTTAAATTCAATATCTGGTTTATAATATATAGTATGATATGAATCAATAATTTTTTTTGGATATTTAAAATCATTTGGATTAATATTATATTGTTTAAAATCTATTAATTCAAAATTTTCAGGAATAAATAAATTTTTCATTGGATAACCTAAATCAAAATTACTTATATCAATTAAAGGAAAATAATTAAATTTTTCTTTATAATATTCAATTTCCATCCATTTTTCTTTATTATAATTGAGTTCTTTTTTATCTCTTGACATAATATAAATATTTAAATTTTTTAAAGTAAGTGAATTTAAAGTTTTTTTAATTAATTCAGGTTCAAAATCTTCAATAATAAAATCAGAAAAAATTACTTTATTAATTGGATATAATCTTAAACTTTCTGCTAAATTAGTAACATTATCAATTGGATCATCTTTTTCATAATAATCAAAAGTTATTTTAGACATTTTTTGTATTTCTCTAAAAAAATTTTCATTAATTTCAATATTTTGAAGTAATTTAATATAAGATAAAATTATTGAAATAATTTCCATTATTTTATTATAACCTTCTTCAGTTAATTTAATATCTATTTCAAATTCAGTATAAAAATTTCCTATTACACAATATGATGCTGTTAAATCAAAAATATAAACTTTTTTTTTTAAATATGAAGTTAATGAATATTTTCCTTCATGTCCTAAAATATTTGTAATATATTCAAATGGTTTTGATTTATAATATTTGTTATAATTTTCATTTATGACCCAATATAATTTTAAAACTTTTTTATTTTTAATTGAAATAACTTGATAAATATAACCCATATTATTTTCATCATATAAATAATTTTGATTTACATTTATATCATTAATATAAGATTCATCTTTTTTAATTAAAGAAAATTTATCAACTATTATTTTATTAATTTCTTCAATTTGAATATTTGATTGAACACAAAGTGACATTTTATCAGGAGTATAATAACTTTTATAAAATTTAATAACTTTTTCTCTAATATCATTTCTTTTTAAACTTTTTAAACATCCACAAACAAATTTATTATAATTACAATTTTTATATCCTTCCATAACTTTTAAATGTTCAATTCTTTCATTATCATCTCTAACAAAAGATTTAAACTCAGAATTTATTGAATTTAATTCTTTTTCAATTAAATCACTTTCAAAAAGAGGACAAATAAAAAATTGAACAAAAATATCTAAACTTTTTTCAAAGACTTCATTTGAAATATCATATTGATAATTAGTATTATAAACTGTAGTATATGCATTTGAAGACCCTGAATTTTTATAAATAAAATCATCAAAATAATGTTTTGGATATTTTTCTGTTCCTAAAAAAAGAATATGTTCTAAACAATGTGCTAAACCATTTATTTCATTTGGTTCATATGATGAACCTATATCTAAATTTAATGATACTGCTCCTGTTTTTGAGTCTGGATCTGTTATTATTATATATTTTAATCCGTTTGATAATGTATTTGTGTAATATATGTTATTGTCATTTTGAGATTTTATTATTGTGTTTTGTTCCATTTTTTGGAAAGTTTCAAAAGGATTAAATATTTTTTTATTTGAATTTTGAATTAAAAAATTATTTTTAAATATTTTAATATTTTCATTTTTTTTTTTTTTTAGTTAAAATTGATTATAATTTTTTGTTTTTATTTAATTTTTATTTAATTTATAATGAATGGATTTGTAATATTTATTTTATCTTATCTTTTTATTTGTGTTTTATTGGGGATTATAAAATTTAAACAAAGTGAAATATATCAAAATTTATTAAAAGAACAAAATGAAAAATCATCAGAAAATAATTTAAATTTAGGAAATGATGAAAATATTAATTTTTAATTATTAAATAAAGATAAATAATATACTTTTGAAAATTTGATTTACAATATTTTTGAATAATATAAAAATATTATTTAATAAATTAATTTTTTTAAACCCCAAAAAAAGCAACTTTTTTCTTTTTTTCTCCTTCATCCTTTCCAAATTTATGATAATTATTCAAATGATTTTGATGAATTAAATCATAATGAAAATTATTATACTGAATTAAATATTTCCCAATTTCATCTTGTTCTCTTTTAAGATTAATTAAACATTTATTAATTTCTTTTTCAGAAATTTTAATATTATTAGTTAATTTATTTATATATCTTATATCATCAACAATTGGAGCTAAATATTCAGAATCTTTATGAAACTTTTTATCTAATTCACTTAATAATTCATCACTATGAATTGTATTAGTTTTAGTAATTTTACTTAATCTATAAAAATTAACAGCAGCAGCTTTTACACTACTTAAACAATTTAAATAATCTCTCAAAGTAAATTTTTCTTTATAAAAACTATTATTACTTTCATTTTTATTATTAATTTCTTTATCAAAATAAATTTTACTTCCTTTTTTAATTTTACTTAAAAATAAGATTTTTTTAATTAAAAAAACAGCACATTTTTCACATTCATTAATTTTATTATTTTTATAAATAATATTATGAACTTTTTTTTCTTTAGGAGAAAAAGTAACAAAAGAACCCATAGCAGCAATTAATAAAGAAGTAAGAATAGTACCAAATAAAGCAGAAATAAAAACAACAATTCTACCAAAATGAGTAGAAGGATAAATATCACCATAACCAACAGTCATCATAGTAATAATAATAACCCAAAAAGTATCAGTATAATCTTCAAAATTTGGATTTGTAATTGCATTACCATTATATTGAAAATTTTCATTTGGTTCAAATCCATATTCAAATGTCCTTAATAAAAAACCAAATATTCCTATTAATGATATAAAACTTATTAACATGAAAAGATATGATGAATATTTAAATTGAGCTTTTAATATGAAACTAGTTCCTATATTTAATTTGTGTTTTATTCCTATTTGAGATACTTGATCTGATGACCATATTGTGAAACTTGATATTACTTTTAATATATAATATATTTTTATTATGTATAATAACATTATTAAAGAATCTATTGAATATGTAAATGATCCATTTAACATTTTTCCTGATATTATTTTATCATAATTTGGAGGAGAAAAAATTCCTAAAAGTATTATTTCTAATAATAAATATTTCCATAATCCAGTAGTAAAAATTGAATCTTCCTCACATGCAATATTAAATGTTTTCATAACATCAATTTCTAAACTATATTTATAATATAATAAAATTTCTATTCCAATTATAAAAATCACACAAATCCATCTTAAACTTGTTACTAAATTATTACTTGAAAAAGCATCTTTATATATAATTTTTAAATCACAATTTTTCTCACAATTTATTCTATAATAAGGATATTTTATTGAATTTGTTTTTTCTATTATTTCTGAATTATTTCCATATCCTCTTGTAAATGTATTAGTTAAACAATTAAATATTATTTTTTTTGAATCACCTCTTCCTGATGATATAAAATTTTCTATTTCATTTATTGATGTTATATTCGAACATTTTTCATCTTTTAATATATAATAATTATGTGATATGAAACCAAATATTATATTTAATAATATTAAAAATGATATTATTATATTTACTATTTTTATTTTTTTTTGTATTATTAATGCCATTACTGATACTAATTTAGTTACTCCTTCTTTTAAATTTTTTTCCTCGTTATATTGTATTTTTTGTAATGTCTTTTCTTTTTCTCTTTTTTTTTGATTTATTTCATTTTCAAATGTTGCTAAACCTAATGTTGATCTTCTGTCTCCTCCTCTTTTTTGAATACTATTATTTATTACTTCTTCATTCATTATTTTTTTTTTATTTTTTTTTAATTAAATTGAAATTTAATTTTTTTTTTGTAAATGTTGAAATTTAAAAAATAAAATAGTATTATTTTATTTTTTTTTAATTATTTTTAGATTTGTTTAATTTGTTTATTTGTATTTGCATATCAATAACAATTTGTTCTAATTTTGATACTCTTATTTTTAAAGATTCTATTTCTTCATCTTTATCATATTCTGAAATATTTTTTTCTTTATTATAATTTTTCTTTTTTTTCTTTTTAATATTATTTTCAGTTGTTAAATCATTTTCATTATTTTCATTTTCTTCAATTTCTTTAATTTCATTTTCATTTGAACTTTCATCTTCAGATGAATTACTTTCATTTATACTATTCTTTTTTTTTTTATTTGAATCAATAATACTCAAGGCATTAATTTTTTCTTCTAATTCCTTTTCATATTTATCAATATTGATAATATTATTATTATTCTCATCTTTAATTTTAAATAATTTATAAATTTGTTTAATATTATTTGGATAATAAGTAAGTTTTTTTTTACATAAAGGACATTTCTTTCCACAATTTTTACATATGCATCTACTACAAGATAAACATTCATAAGGAGGAAATGAAATTTTTTTACATACTACACATTCTATTAGAGGCAAATATAATTCAAATTTATCTATATTAATTATTTTCTCTTTTTCAATTCCTGAATTTATTTTATTCATTTAAATTAATAAATAAAATATTAAATAAAAAAATTGTTTATTTTAAAATTAAAAAAAATGGACTTTTTATCTAATAAAGATAAATATGATGATGACGAAATATATTCTAAAAAAGAAACAATTGAAAAAAAAGAAAATACAAAAAATGAAGAAAACAACGAACAAATAAAAGAAAAAACAAAAGAAGATATATTAAAATATACAGATTTACCACCAATTAAATTAATAGAATGCATAGAACACAAATATAATTTATTTTTACCATCATCAATTAACGATGATAAAATAAACCAATTATTAAAAAATAAAATATCTTCAAATACAAAATTTAAATTATTAGAATTTAACAAAAAAGTAAAAATTTCTGAAAAATTTTTTAACCAAAAAGTAAATTCATTAACAATTCAAACAAATAATTATCTTTTCATAGGAGAAAACGATGGAATAACAAGAATGATTTCAATAGAAAAAGAAGAAGAAATAAAAAGTTTTGTAACAAATGAAATAAGAGGAAAAAATATAAGTGTATCTGCAATTGATGTAGTAATTCAAATAACTTATATTGTGATAGGATATGAAAATGGTTATATTTCAATTTTTGATATAGAATTAAATAAATTAATAATATTAATAAATAATATTCACAAATCAAAAATTTTAGCAGTTCAATTTTTATTTATTGACCCAAAAAAACAATATGAAATTATATCAACTGATTTAGAAGGATATGTTAATAAAATAGATATTTCAATTGGTTTTTTTAAAAATTCAATAGAAAATGAATTAATTTATAAAGACAATTCACCAACTTATGGAATAGATTTTTTTAAACCATTTTCAAATAAAAATATTTTATTAGGTTCTTTCGCAAATTGTGATAGTGTTAGAGTTTTTATAATAAAACCATCAATTAATGAATTATATTATGAAGAAAAAAATAAAGAAATGAATAAAATTGAAAATAATGATTTCTTACCTGATATTTCAATTGGTTGGGGATGTGAACCAATAATAGGAAAAGATAATATAATTTTATGTGGAAATAATATAGAAGATAATTTAAAAAAAAATCAAATTTTAATATCAATTGCTTGGGATAAAATAATTAAATTTTTTACTATTGATGTTTTACCTGGTGAACAAGGAGATATTAGTATATCTTTACATAGTAAAAAATCAGTTGGTTATTTAATTAATAATACAGGAATAATTAGAATTGGATTTATTTCTCCTTCAATTATTTATATTTTTGATAAAAATTTTAATGTTAAAATTATAAATACTGCTTATTGTAATTATGGAGATTTTGATAGTAAAAAAAATGATATTAATAATAAAAATATTAATAATAATTTTATAAATGATAAAGCTTTTTTAGAAAAAGGATTTGTTGTTGATCCAAATATAAAAACAATAAATTTATCAAATGAAAATACTGGAATAAGAAAAAAGAAATGTTATAGACAATTTATAAGAATTAAAAAAAAAACAATTTATTTAGGTTGTGAGACTAGTTTTTATATAGGAAAATTATTAGATTATGAAGATTGTTCAAATGAATTAGAAAAAGAAAAAAAATGGTATGATACTTTATCACTTGGAATTGATATTATTCAAGGTAGTATTACATCATTTCCAGATGTTCCTATTAATGAAAGTGAAAGAAGAAAAACAGTAGTTCCATTTTTAAAAAAATTAATTTTAAGATATATTGATTTTTTCTTTAAACAAATTAATAATAATATAAAAGATAATATTGAAAAAATTATTAATTTAATTTATGTTTCAATTGAATTTTGTGTTGAAATTAGAAATATTAATTTTTTATTTAATGAGGTTTTACCAATTTTTGATTCAAAAGGTTTAACTGATGAATTTTATCAATGTATTGAACCTTTTATTTTTTATGATAAAGTTAAAAGTGATGAGATTTCAAATTCAATTGCTCAAATTTATGGTACTTATAAATTAAAAAAGGAATTAAATATTTTTTCTCATTTAATTATTCATTTAAATTATAAAAGTATTAATAATGAATTTATTAAAAGATGTTCTGTTGGAGATAGATTATTTACTAGTATTATTTATTTGTTTTCAAATGGAAAAAATTCAAAAGATTATTTTTTACCTATTGTTAAAATGTTTAATGAATTTGTTGAAAAAAATTTATTAAATAATAGACCTTATCAATCTTATGAAGAAGCTTTCAAAAAATTTAGTTTAAATGATATTGAATCAGAAAAAGAATTTATTGGACATAAACTATTATGGTATATTGATTTATGTTTAAATGGAAAAAAATTTTTTTTATTTGGTTTTGAAGATGAAAGTTTTTTTAAATTTGATGAAAATAGTGAAGAATATCAATATCTTATTTGTTTAATTTATATATTTTTATTAAGAAAAAATGTTATTGAATATTTACTTCCTTTTGATTCTTATAATTATTTAAATATTTTATCTAGATTTTTCATTGAGAAAAAATTAAGTGATATTATTAAATCTCAAAATATAAATGAAATTGAATCTAAATATGATGAATTATATAAAGAAATTTCATTAGATTTAGAAAATAACAGACCAAAAACAGAAAAAGAATCTAAATTAAAAGATATGAATAATTCTCAATTATCAAATATTGAATTAGCAAAAATAAATCATGATAATATTAAATCAATTTTAGAATATGTAATAGCAATTGGAAATAATTTTGAATCATTTTATTTAAAACATGATATAGATTGTTTTATAATAAAAGTAGTAACAAAATTTGGAAATGGAAAAATAGAAAATAAAAAAGTTATAGAAACATTAAGTAATATATTAAAATATTATGATGAAAAAGAAGAAGAAAAAAAAAAAAATCCAAATATTATTAATGAAGATATATTTAAAACACATTTAGATAGAGAAATTGACACAACTGAAAAAACTTCTTATAAAAAAGAATTATCTCAAATTACAGAAAAATTTGTCAATTCAGGATATAGATTTTTATCTGATGATTTATCTAAATTAATAATCCTTTCATCAAATCAAATTTTTATTCAAACAAAAATAAAATTATTAGAATTAAAAAAAGATTATAATGAATGTTTAAATCTTTTATTAGAAAATAAAAAAGAAATAGAACATCAAAAAATATTTGATTGGATAAATTCAATATTTATAAAATTTAATGATAGAAAAGATAAAAGTTTAAAACAGCAAGATTTAGATAATCTTCAAGAAAGTGTATTAAGTAAAATAACACAATTAATGGAATTAAATGTAAATTTAACATTAAAAGTAATAGATTCTTGGTATGGTAATTCACAAAAAATTTTAGTGTTAAATAAATTAGAATCTCTTCCAGAAATTCAATTTAAATATTTAGAAAAAATATTATCTTTAGCTTTTGGGGGCTCAATTGGTAAAAATTCAAAAGTTGAAAATGATGATTTTCAAAATGATATACATAAATTATTATTAATGCAAATAGATTTATTTATTAAATTAGATAAAAAAAATGAAATTTTACCAAATATTAAAAAAAGACAAAGTTATTATCCAATTGATGATGTTTTAAAAAAATGTTTAGATAATAAAATGACAGATATATGTGTTTATTTATATCAAATTAAAGGAGATAATAAATCTGCTTTTGATTTAATGAAAAATGATTTAATTAATATTTTTAATTTAGTTTTAGAAAAAAAAGATAATGAAGAAGAAAGAGAAAAATATCTAAAAGAATATTTTAAAATATTATCAATATGTACTCAAATATGTGAAAATAATTCAGATTCAATTAATAGAACTAGAAAATTTTCTGAAGAAAAAATAAATGAAACATCATCATTATGGTATAATTTATTAGATGTAATATATGATTTATATAATAAAAGCAAAGATGATACAAAATTAGAATTAATTATTAAATCAAGTATAGAAAATATTTTAAAAAAAATGTGTTTATTTGTTAGTATTAAACATATAATTGAAACAGTATCAGAAAAAAATCAAAATGCAGAATTTAAAGAATTTAAAGATTTATTATCAAAAATGTTAAGATCATATGGT
>JAEEGL010832105.1_pt1 | contig 11001 bp, 10 predicted proteins | sample 9134231 | NCBI WGS metagenome assembly JAEEGL01 (sample SAMN16246548, study PRJNA631951) | gut metagenome | biome: gut microbiome; feature: rumen; material: fiber-attached | host: Bos | place: Iran: Karaj | collected 2018-10 | reverse complement strand
CTTGAATAAAATGTTAATTTACCTCATAACGTTTTATCAGAGGGTACAGTTATGGAAAAGAAGGCTTTTGTTACCAAGAACCAGATCGAAGAGATCGTTAAGACACACCACACACCGTTCCATATTTATGATGAGAAGGGTATCCGTGAGAACTGCGAGAGAGTAAAGAAGGCATTCGCATGGAATAAGGGTTTCAGAGAGTATTTTGCTGTTAAGGCTACCCCTAATCCTTACATCCTCGACATCATCAACGACTACGGATTCGGTTTTGACTGTTCATCAGAAGCAGAACTTATTCTTGCTGACGCTGTCGGCGGACCGATAATGTTCTCATCAAATGATACACCTGCCAGAGAATATGCACTCTGCGCTAACTTAGGCGGAATCATCAATCTTGATGATATTACACACATTCCTTTCCTTGAGCATATCTTAGGACCTCAGTTCCCTGAGACCATGAGCTGCAGATATAATCCGGGCGGAGTTTTCAAGCTCAGCAACGGCATTATGGATAACCCCGGCGATGCTAAATACGGCATGACAAAGGAACAGCTCTTCGATGCATATGCACAGCTCAAAGAGCATGGCGTAAAGAAGTTCGGTATTCACGCTTTCCTCGCAAGCAATACTGTTACAAATGAATACTATCCTACACTGGCAGGACAGCTTTTCGAGCTCATCGTAGAGATCGCGAAGAAGCTGGATATCGAATTTGCATTTGTTAATCTCTCAGGCGGTGTTGGTATCGGATATAAGCCTGAGGATTCCCAGAACGACATCATGGAGATCGGTGAGGGCGTAAGAAAGCAGTTCGAGCGTGTTCTCGTACCTGCAGGTATGGGAGATGTTGCCATCTATACCGAGATGGGAAGATTCATGCTGGCGCCTTATGGAATGCTCATTACAAAGGCTATTCACGAGAAGCACACATATAAGGAATATATCGGTGTTGATGCATGTGCAGCTAACCTCATGAGACCTGCCATGTACGGCGCTTATCACCACATCACTGTTCTCGGCAAGGAAAATGCTCTCTGTGACCACAAGTACGACGTAACCGGCAGCCTCTGCGAGAACAACGATAAGTTCGCTATCGACAGAATGCTTCCTAAGATCGAGATGGGTGATTATCTTGCGATCCACGATACAGGTGCCCACGGTTTTGCGATGGGTTATAACTACAACGGAAGATTGTGGTCAGCTGAACTCCTTCTCAAGGAAGACGGTTCTGTAGAAGAGATCAGAAGAGAAGAGACATTAAACGACTACTTCGCAACTCTCGACAATACCAAGTACGCCAGCAAGCTCATCAGCGACTGATCAGGTTGTAACGTCCGTATTTATTGCATTTGCGGCATTTCGACACTTCATATAACACAATAATTAAGGCTCTGTGATTGTGCATAATGCACAAAAACAGAGCCTTTGTGTTATGCAATATGTTTAACAAATCCATTGTTTGAGCGAGGGAAGAAGTGTACTATTAGGCTGTCCAAAGGGAAAGCCTTTGGGGATAGTAAAAAAGGAAAACATACCACAAGGAGGTATTACATATGAAAGCTTTTTACTTAGACAACATTGATGTTGCAACACTTATGAAGGCACTTGACGAGTGCAAGGGAGACGTAATCCTTCTTACAGATGAAGGCGACCGTTTCAACCTTAAGAGCAAGCTCAGCCAGATCACCGGTATCATGAAGCTTATCGAGGGCGGTATCGTATGCAGAGCTAAGATCTCCTGCTCTGACCCTGACGATGAGGCAATGCTCTTCAGACTTAACCTTTTCGGAAAGGTAGAAGAGAACTGAGGCACGGTTACTGCCTTAAAAAGGTAATAGGTTTTTGAGTTATATGAGGCTTTCTCGTAAGAGAGGCCTCTATTGTTTTGTCCGGAAACGCTTTATTATCGTGTCGGTTTATTATATTGGATCATGAAGATGCTGTTCCCGGGATGGTACTGATTTATTTCTGCATGCGTATTGACACTGTGTCAGAATACGTTTAGAATGATACTGACATCGTGTCAGAATAATAAATCCGGAGGAAATATATATGCCTAAGGGATCACCGGAATTAACTGCGGCAAGAAAAGAAGAGATCATCAATGCTTGTGAGATGCTATATAAAACCATGAGCTTCAAGGATATTACGTTGAAGGGAATAGGTAATGTTACTTCTTTTACAAGGACATCGATCTATAACTATTTTCAGACGAAGGAAGAGATCTTTCTGGCTCTTTACACGAGAGAATACGAACGGTGGAATGCTGATCTGAACAACATTTTGAATGAGAATAAAAAACTCTCCAAAGAGCAGCTGGCAGACCTGACTGCTGATTCGATAGCAAAGAGGGAACAGCTGTTAAAACTGCTTTCCATGAATAACTACGATATGGAGTCAAACAGCAGGCCTGAACTCCTGACATCCTTCAAGATCGCTTATGGTGAATCGCTGAGGATCATGAGAAGCATCTTAAGGAAATTCTGTCCCGGTAAGACTGAAGATGACATCAGTGATTTCATATATGTTTTCTTTCCGTTCATGTTCGGGATCTATCCTTATACCTCAGTTACTGATAAGCAGCACAAAGCGATGGAAGAAGCAAAAGTCGATTTTGCATATCATACGGTTTTTGATCTGACAAAGAATTGTCTGCTCAGACTTCTCTAATAAAAAATAAAGGAGTGCAAAAGATGAAGTGTGTAAAATTCGGTAATACTGATCTTATTGTTTCAAGGATCTGTATGGGATGTATGGGTTTTGGCGAGGCAAAGACCGGACAGCACAGCTGGACACTTGATGAGGAACATTCCAGAGAGATCATTAAAAGAGGATTAGATCTCGGAGTAAATTTTTACGATACCGCTATCGCATATCAGAGCGGTACGAGTGAGCAGTATGTGGGAAGGGCACTCCGCGATTTTGCGAAGCGTGAAGACGTTGTTGTTGCTACCAAATTTCTTCCTCGCACTCCGGATGAGATCGAAAGAGGGATCACAGGTCAGCAGCATATCGAGAATATGATCAACACGAGCCTTTCAAATCTCGGTATGGATTATGTGGATCTTTATATCTATCACATGTGGGACTGGAATACACCAATATACGATATCTTAGACGGTCTTAACCGTGTTGTTAGGGAAGGTAAAGCACGTTATATCGGAATCTCAAACTGCTTTGCATGGCAGATAGCAAAGGCAAATGCCATTGCTGAAAAGGAAGGTTTTGCAAAATTTGTATCAATTCAGGGTCACTATAATCTTATCTTCCGTGAAGAAGAAAGAGAGATGGTTCCGTATTGTGATGAAGAGAACATCGCGCTTACTCCGTACAGTGCACTTGCAAGCGGACGTCTTTCAAGAAAACCCGGTGAAGCGGATACAAAGAGAGCAGCAGAAGACGCCTATGCAAAATTCAAATACGATGCGACTGCAGAGACGGATAATGTCATCATCGGAAGAGTCTGTGAGATAGCGGAAAAGCGCGGAGTTACAATGACTGAAGTCTCTCTGGCATGGATCCTTACAAAAGTAACTGCACCTGTTGTCGGTGCGACGAAAATGCATCACATCGAAGGTGCGGTAAAAGCTGTTGATCTTGAGCTGACAGAAGATGAGATCCGTTATCTTGAGGAACCTTATGTTCCGCATCCGCTTGCAGGAGTTATGGCTCAGAACAAGCCTTCGAATTCAAAAGAAAAACATGTTTGGTCCACGGGAAGTCAGAAGATAAAGGAGGATAATTGATATGAGTGAAAAGATTGTTCAGACAGCAGGAAGACAGCAGCTCGGTGAATTTGCGCCGATGTTCGCACATCTTAATGATGATGTCCTTTTCGGAGAAGTCTGGAATGACGAGACTATTGATGTTAAGACAAGATGCATCATCACAGTAGTGTCACTTATGGCATCCGGAATAACCGATTCTTCGCTTTCGTACCATCTTCAGAATGCAAAAGCTCACGGAGTTACAAAAGAAGAGATCGCTTCGATAATCACTCATGCGACTATGTATGTCGGCTGGCCTAAGGGCTGGGCAGTTTTCCGCCTTGCAAAAGAAGTCTGGAATGAAGATATTCCGGTCATATCAGATAAGGACAGGTATCAGAATTCTATCTGTTTCCCGATCGGTGAGGCAAATCCTTATGGTGAATTTTTTGTCGGTCAGAGTTATCTGGCACCTGTATCAATGGAACAGGTACCTGTTTTCAATGTAACTTTTGAACCCGGATGCAGGAATAACTGGCATATCCACCATGCGAAGAACGGTGGCGGTCAGATGCTGATCTGTATCGGAGGCAGAGGATACTATCAGGAATGGGGCAAGGAAGCTGTAGAGATGACTCCCGGTTCCGTGATCAACATTCCTGCCGAAGTAAAGCACTGGCACGGTGCCGCTCCGGATTCATGGTTCTCGCATCTTGCAATCGAAGTCGCAGGTGAAGAAACGAGTAACGAGTGGCTCGAAAAAGTTGACGATGAAGAATACGGAAAGTTGAATTAAAGGGGATTATATATGAAAAGATTAATATCAATTCTGACAGCCGGGCTCTTGGTTTTCGGGCTTACCGCATGCAGCGGAAATCCCGCGCCGGTTGCAGCTGAAAGCACGGAAATTGCGGAAACGAAAGCGGTGGAAACAGAGACAACCGCAAGTGAAACTGAAGAAGAGACAACAACTTCAGGATCTGATGAGACTTATCAGGAGACAACTGCCGGAACAGGTAAGGATGTCCTTGTAATCTATTTTTCCGCAACCGGCACAACTAAAGGCGTAGCTGAAATGATCGCTGATATTACTGACGGTGACCTGTATGAGATAAAGGCATTGGAAGAATATACCGATGAAGATCTTAACTGGAACGATTCAAACAGCAGATCAACAAAAGAACAGGACGACCCTTCGGCCCGTCCTGCGATAGGAAGTGATCCGGTATCTCTTGAAGGATATACAACGATCTACATCGGATATCCGATCTGGTGGGGAGAAGAGCCGCGCATCATGGATACCTTTGTTGAAAGTTACGATTTCACCGGCATTACCATGATCCCGTTCTGCACATCTGCAAGCAGCGGTATAGGCAGAAGCGGAACAAATCTTGAAGAGAATGCCGGCAGCGGCAACTGGCTTGAAGGCGCAAGATTCGGTGCGGATGTAACAAGTGAAGAACTTGAATCCTGGATAAGCGGATTACAGTAATTACAGGGGGTAGGCCATATGCAGGGAAATAAAAGCGGCACATTGGCAAGAAGGATAATTGATATCGTTCTGACAGTTCTGATGCTCTGCCTTATGGCTTATCAGGTGACCGGTACTCTGCTCCATGAATGGATTGGTATTGCGATGACCCTGATGGTAATTATCCATCAGATCCTGAACAGGAAATGGTACGGTGCTTTTTTCAAGGGCAAGTATAACGCTTACAGGATCATCAATACCATTCTTACGGTTTTGGTAGTGCTTTCATTCGCATTTACGGCAGTTTGCGGTATGTCGATGTCCACGCACGCCGTGCCGTTCCTGTACGGAATACTGACGATCTCGTTTGCGAGAAGAATGCACCTTTCAATGTCTGTCTGGTCATTCATACTCATGGGACTTCATTTGGGTGTACATATCCCGGTTATTACGGCAAAAATCAAGATGCCGGGTAAACTCAAGGCTTTATTGGGCATTATATTTTGCGCACTTGCAGGAGCCGGACTTTTTCTGTTCCTCAGATCCGGTATGACGCAGTATATGTTTTTCCGTTCGGCTTTTGCATTTTTCGATTATGAGAGATCAGGCATATCCGTATTTGGCGAAAACATACTGATAATGATCTTATGGGTATTTACCGGAACTCATGTTGCTCTTCTTTGCAGAAAGAACAGCGGTAAGGAAGATGGCAAAAACAACACTTTTATATCTGTTATTTATGTGATGGCAGCTGTGATCTTAGGACTTGTCCTGAGTTTTGCCGTTCCATCAAAAGATGCGCAGAACGTTGGCGAACCTGATTGGAGCAGTGTTCCGGAAACATCTGCTGTAATAACAACAGAGAGCATGGATGAAACTTCGGAGGTAACACAAATGTCTGTTGAAAATACGGTTCCGGTTGAAGTTGATGACGGCTTTATTCTTGTTGACGGCGGAACATTTACGATGGGAAGTCCTGTGACAGAGAACTGGCGTATAGAAGATGAGGTTCAGCACGAGGTCACGGTTTCGTCTTTGTATGTAGATCCGTACGAGACAACACAGGAAGAATATACACGGCTTATGGGTGCAAATCCTTCATCTTTTGAAGGTGCGAATCTTCCTGTTGAGAACATTTCCTGGTTCGATGCCATAGCTTTTGCCAATGCGAAAAGCATAGATGCCGGACTTACACCGGTTTACAAAATCTCGGGTGAGGAAGTTACATGGGACATGAGTGCAAACGGTTACCGTCTGCCGACTGAGGCAGAGTGGGAATTCTTCTGCCGCGCAGGAACGGAAACACCGTTTAATACCGAGCATTCACTTGATGCGGAGGGTGCTAACTTCTATGGGCACTATCCATATGAGATTGAAGAAAATTATTTCGACGATTCCGTATTGGAAGCAAGGCCCGGTGAATACAGGCAGACTACGATCGAAGTCGGAAGTTTTGAGCCTAATAACTGGGGACTATACGACTGCCACGGTAATGTTAACGAATGGTGCTGGGACTACTATGGCGACTATTCAAAAGATACTGCAAAAGACCCCACAGGGCCTATAGAGGGCACAAGGCATGTGTACCGTGGAGGCGGCTGGAATGATTTTGCAAAGAATATGAGAAGTGCATACAGAGCAGCAGGTCAGGCAGATCTTGCAACTTATAATCTCGGTGTGCGCCTGGTGAGAAATGCCGGATATGACAGAGAAAGTATAGTTGCCGCAAGTGAGAATGTGCCGGCAGCCGAGACTCACGGAAAAATCCTCATAGCGTATTTTTCCTGGGGCGGTAACACAAGAGGGATCGCTCAGGAGATACAGCGTCAGACAGGCGCGGATATTTTCGAGATAACTCTTGTCCATCCGTATTCGACAGATTATGAGACTGTGCTGATGGAAGCGCAGGAAGACCAGCATAATCAGGCCAGACCTGAGATCGAAAACCATATCCCGAATATGGATGAATATGACATTATCCTTCTGGGTTATCCGAACTGGTGGGCATCCATCCCGATGCCGATCGCATCCTTCCTTGAAGAATACGATTTTGCAGGGAAGACGATTATCCCGTTCTGTTCACACGGAGGAGGAAGATTCGGCCAAAGCCTTACTGCAATTGCAAAACTTGCGCCTGAAGCAACTATGGGCGAAGGTCTTTCAGTTCACTATTCCGGCGGTTCCGAGCTTCCTGATGATGTAGAAAAATGGCTTGATTCGAATGGAATCAAGCCATAAACCAAAAGGGTTTTGTTCTGAATATTATTCTCTTTCTTCGATCGGATGGTAATCGACTCTGTCCTGAACGCTCTTGTAAGCAGGGCGGATGATCTTGCCCTTGCCGTTGAGTTCTTCGATCCTGTGAGCAGACCATCCCGAGATCCTTGCGATGGCAAAGAGGGGCGTGTAGAGCTCGGTCGTCATCCCGTGCATTGAAAATACGAAACCGCTGTAGAAGTCGATGTTGGCGGATACACCCTTGTAGATCTTGCGTTCTGCAGCAATGAGTTCAGCGGAGAGCTTCTCGACTCTCTCATAGAATTCGAATTCTTTGCTGCGGCCCTTCTCTGCGGAGAGGTCTTTTACATAACGCTTGAAGATCTGCGCTCTCGGATCTGAAATGGAATAGATTGCGTGACCCATACCGTAGATAACGCCTGATCTGTCGAAAGCATCCTTGTGGAGGATCCTCTCAAGATAAGCAAGGATCTCATCATTGTCTTCCCAGTCGGAGATGCTTCTCTCGAGTTCCTTGAACATCTTGACTACCATGATGTTCGCACCGCCGTGCTTGGGTCCCTTAAGAGAGCTCAAGGCAGCAACAACGGAAGCATAGGTATCTGTACCCGAACTTGTTACAACGTGTGTCGTGAATGTCGAGTTGTTACCGCCGCCGTGCTCTGCATGAAGCATAAGGGAAACATCCAGGATCTTTGCTTCTAGAGGTGTGAACTTGTTGTCCGCTCTTAACATGTAGAGGAAGTTCTCTGCTGTTGAGAGATCAGGCCTCGGTCTGTGAACGACAAGCGAAGAACGGTCAAGATAATACTTCATCGCATTATAGCTGTGTACCGCAAGAAGCGGGAAGATGGAGATCAATTCCAGAGACTGTCTCAATACATTCGGAATTGAAGTGTCTGCAGCCTGTGTGTCGTATGCATAAAGATTGAGAACTCCTCTTTGAATGTTGTTCATGAGGTCAGAAGAAGGCTTCTGCATGATTACATCCCTGAAGAAATTCTTAGGCATTCTCGAACGGGATTCAGCAAGAAGTCTTCTGAAATCGCTTAATTCCTGTTCGTTCGGGAGCTTGCCGAAAAGAAGGAGATACGTGGTCTCTTCGAAACCGCAGTGCATGTTCTCCGGCTGTCCCTTGATCATCTCTTTTACGTTGATGCCGCGATAGAATAATTCACCCGGTGCGGCAACTGTTTTTCCATCGACAACCTGTGTAGCGTTGACTTCGGAAATCTTCGTAAGTCCTGTTAATACCCCTTTACCGTTAATGTCTCTTAAGCCGCGCTTGACATCATATTTGGTGTAGAGTTCAGGATCTATGGCGTTTGCCTGGCAGATTTCTGCAAGACGGGAGATCTCGGGTGTGATCTTTGAATAGTTGTTCTGAGCCATAAGGTCCGCTCCTTTCTGTAGCTTAAGGTAAAGTCCCACGCGAAAACGCGCGAACTCTAATATTCTAAATGATTGATATTGTTAAAGCAATTAAATCAGGTATCCGCCGTTGGCTCCGATGATCTGTCCGGTGATAAATGAAGCCTTGTCGGACTGAAGAAAATACATTACTTCCGCGATTTCTTTGGGGTTGCCGAGTTTGCCTAACGGTGTATCGTCGCAGATGACCTGTTTTACTTCATCATCGAATACTCTCATCATGTCAGTGTCGATCGCTCCGGGTGATACGGCATTGACTCTGATGCCTGACGGGCCGAGTTCCTTTGCGAGCGCCTTGATGTATGAATCCACGGCACCTTTACTTGCAGAATATAATGCTTCACAGGATGCTCCGGTCTGTCCCCACATAGAGGAAGTGGCCAGGATAACGCCTTTGCCCTGTCTTACCATGCCGGGAATAACAGCGCCTGCAAGATTGAAAAGACCGCCGAAATTTGTGTCCATTACATCTCTGTAGTCCTGATATTTGAAGTCCTGGGCAAGTCCTGAAACCGAGATTCCCGCATTCGAGATGAGAACGTCGACAGGACCGTTCTCTTCGATGGCTTTGTTAACTGATTCCTTTACGGCCTCATTATCCTTTACATCACACTTGATGTAGAATACTCCGTCGACAGGATCATCGGGTGTTCCGGTACGGCTTAATGAAGAGACCTTGTATCCTTTGCCGGCGAAAAGTTCCACGCAGGCTCTGCCTATTCCTCTTGAGCCTCCTGAGATCAACAGATGCGGCATGATCTTATCCCCCTGAATATTAGTCCTAACCTATATTTTACACGATTCCGGACCACCTTGCAGAACTCACACGGATTTTCGGTTTTACAACTCCTGACTTTATATTTATAATACTAAGGTTGAATTGGAGGATTCCTACATGTCTAAGAAGAAAAATAAGGGTAATAGGCCCGCGCAGAAAGATATAAAGAAGAACGGGGATATTAAAGAAACCGAGGTTAAAGAGACCGAAGAGCTCGACGAAGAGACAGAGGCCGAAGAAATAACTGAAGACGCAGAAGACGTTGAAGAATCTGAGGTTTCTGAGGCTGAAGAAGTTGAAGATCAGACAGAAGAGTCTGATTTCGATGACGAAGAGGCTGAAAAGAAAACTGAGAAGAAATCTGATAAGAAGCCTGAAGATAAATCAGAGAAGAAGTCAGATAACAGCGGAAAGAAATCTGAGAAGAAGGATTCCGGCGCAGGTGACGGCAAGTCAAAGGGTACTAAGGAAAAGCCCAGCGAAAGAGATGAGTTCTTGCAGCTCAGCTTCACTGAAAAATGCAAGAAGGATCCTGTTATTCCCGTAATGCTGCTCCTGGCATTCGTAGCAGTTATTGTTGCGATAATTTATTTCGTAATGCCTAATGCGAAGACTCCTTCACTCGGCTTTACACTTGATGATTTTAAGACCAGATATAACAACGGTGAAGTTGCAACACAGCTCTATGCGAACGGTATGGATATCGGGATCAACTATACAACGTATATTGACCGTTCCGTAACTCCCAGTATTCTCGGCGAGAAGGAAACATTTACCGTAGACAGCAGCAATGTTGACTATTTTAACGGTGACGCTGCCCTTATGCTCTCTGCCGGTGTTGAAGGTGCTACGAGAAAGAATGACGGTGAACTCGCTTATGTCAGAGTTTATGTTGAGTATGATGAATCAGATATTATGGCTGTATGGATGTTCTATGCTAATACCTTGCAGGCAGTTTTTCCTGATCTGACAAGATTCGATGCTCTGGATCTTTCAAAACATGAGATGAGCGATTACAAGGCTGACGGTTCTTTCACTGTAAGAGGTGATACGGCATTCAGACTTATCCCTCTGAAGACTATGGAAGACGGTGCTGAAAAGACATATATTGTTATTGAAGTTGTACCTAAGTCAGCGATCAGTCAGTCACAGATCAGCCACGAGGTTGAGGTTACAACAACAGAGAACACGGCAGCATCGTCTGCAGCTTCCGAATCAGTTGCTGAGACTGTTGTGAGCGCAGCTGAGACATAATTGACGTATTTATTGACGTCGTTTTCGAGAGGTGAACATTAGTTAGAGACATATAATCGGGGCAAGGGATAATGGAATCGAAGAAAAAACTTAAGCCTTCGCAGCCTGCAAAAGCAAAGATG
>JAEEGL016215630.1_pt1 | contig 11002 bp, 18 predicted proteins | sample 9134231 | NCBI WGS metagenome assembly JAEEGL01 (sample SAMN16246548, study PRJNA631951) | gut metagenome | biome: gut microbiome; feature: rumen; material: fiber-attached | host: Bos | place: Iran: Karaj | collected 2018-10 | reverse complement strand
ATTCTTTCAAGTTCCGCCTCAGTGTCCACTGAGTTCTCCTTCTGCTGTCTCGCATTCTCCAATGCTGACCGTGCGCTCTCCAGCGTTTCCTTGCTTCTGGAATTTATAACAGTCTGTTCATAGGCCGGCCACGTACAAGCAGAGACCTCTACAACAGAACCTATTTTCAATATTTTTCTTGTTGGATATTCAGATTCAAGATTGCTCCAATCTTCTTCGTCAATCGAGAACATGAAGCTCATACCTGAAATATCACCTCTTTGAACTGCCGAATAAAGATTTCTTGCATCTGAGTTGTTCTCAATATCGAGTTTTGTCTCAATTTCCATTCCTTTATCATCAACGGATAACTTCATAGTTGAATTTCCGTTATTTCTTCGACTTCTTGCAAGTGGAATCATTGAAGTGTTATGATTGACCAAGAATCTTACGTCTGTTAGATCTGTATTATCGAGAGCTCCTTTCTCAATTACTTCTTCAAACAGCCCACCAATATCCGTCTTAGCATCATAGACTATCGGTCTTCCGATTATGACATTATCGTTTTCTCTTTTTTCGGCTCTCACTTCGAAAGAGTAAGCTCTTCTTTCAAGCTCGCCTTTTTTCTTAGCAAATGGCATCTTATTCCTCCTCAAGATTTCCTTCTGAACCTCTCAGCAGCGAATTATCTGAGCCGCCTAATAGTTCTCCATCGGATCCGATTATCAATCTGATCTTACTGTCAATTTTTGCCTTAAGTTCAAGCAGCAACTCTTCAATCTCACTTTGAGGAGCTTCTGTATAAGTCAAATCATTCACTATCGCTTTAAGAATCTCAGCGTTTCTGCTGTGAGTTTCTTTTGTATATAATTTCTCATCTATCAAGTCGCGGAGAAGCTCAGCATCTTCGCTGTTCAAAACACTATAATCTGCCATATCAGTTCTCCTCTTCATCTTCTTTCTTGACTGTAGCTCCTACCTTGCCAAGCTGATAGTCAATCGCCTGATTAGCTTCTATCCAGTTAAGTGATATATATCTCTTTCCAATAAGCTCAGGATCCGGCCTCATTCCGAATATAGCTCTCTTCTCATTTTCGAAAAGTCCACCTGTAGGGCTAAGATTCTCAATCATTCGAAGCTTCTGGTCCATCGTCATGAAGACCAGTGCTTCAGGATAGAGCATTATCTGATTTCCGAATGAAATCTGCCTCTGAGTAAATATCTTCTTAGTGAAGGCTTGCGACATCGAAATGATTATCGGTTCCAAACAGCTCTGGTAAAACGCTTCGTACTGCTGCGGAGTATAGTCTCCCTGGAGAATACATAGAGGAACTCTCCATGTTCTCAAAATCTTCGAATCCACGAATTCAAGCGTAGGCTTGTCAATAAGAGCTATCTTCTTTTCAATCGGTATGAACTCAGACTTAATATCAATCGGCAAAAATCCAGATTCATTGTTCATAAGCTTTCTCTCAAGCTCTGTCAGAGCCTTCTGAGTTTTTCCTTCGTCCATCAGTGTGTTATACTTAACTACCGCATTAACTGCATATGATGCTTTCATAGCCTTTGCCACACCTTGAAGCAAGGTGTGGTTCAGGTCGAGTGTTTGAATCAATGCCTGATGATCAGGCTGTCCCATTTCATTTCCACCCATGAAGTCATTCACGGAGAAGTTATATTTGATATGGATTACATCGTTGTAGTTAATGGTTGAAGTATAGCCATTTGCAAAGGTGAATTTAACATATATTCTGCCTGCAGCATCTTCTATGAAATCAACCTGTGTCGGCTTAATAGGCCATAATGCTTCATATCTTCTTCTTTCTACTTTTATCCGATTTCCGGATGCATCAACTTCATCTTCTGTCCAAACTTCATAAGTCGGAATGATAAATACGTTATAATTCATCAGAAGCATATAACTGATTTTTTCAAGAAATTCAGTTGTTGTCATAGTCGGATTCGGATTATTGAGAATATTTTGAACGTTTCCTTTCACTGGAATCGGATCTGTATCCTGCTGTCTTATATGAGTCGGCTGAAGCTTCTTCAATTCGTCAACTATGCATTTAAGGACCTGCTGAACTACGTCGGAGGCATATATGTTCGTTCCAAACTGAGAAAACACCGGAAGCATTCCGTTCATCATCTGGATATATTTTTGTTCTTTTGGTCCTTTTTTGAAAATCTTATCAAACAGACTCACTGTCATTGCCTCCATTTTTCTGAATCAGACTTTCAAAGTCTGATCTATATCTTCGGTAAACCTCATTCAATATTGCATAGGTTACCGCTCCATCTATTCTTTTCGTCGGTTCCTGCTTAACTATCAGACAACCGTTTTTATCTATCTTCATTCCGGCATTGCTTAAACACCATTTATCTACCGGATTGTTATTATAATTAAATATTTTGGCTTTAAATTCTGCCTCGCAGAGCTTTATTGCTCCGTTTAAGGTCTGAGCATTCTGTAAGATCATAATGAGATCCGCATCAGGTTCTTTTTTTGTCCATCCGTAAGGATCTTCCATCCTTCTCAGCCAGTCCATTGCGAACTTCTGATCATATCCAACCTTGAAGAGTTTCAGTTTGTATTTTGAAAATAAGCTATAAAACCAGTCTGCGACCATTCTGAGATTGACTTCATTCTCTCCTGCAAGCGTCATGAAGCCTTTTTCAACCCATTCCTTATATCTTGCACCTGCAGCATGATCATCATTATCAACTTCAAGCTTCTGCTCTGTGATGAAGTATTGCTGATGGATATATTTCTTCTTATCTCCTGGCTTCATCATCATTATTCTGGCAGACACCAGGTCAGTCGTTTCAGCCAGATCCACTGCTCCCAGATAGAAGCTTCCCCTGAAGTCTTCAAGGTTAAATACAGCCTCATAGTCATAGTCTTCAATATTCAACCATCCGGTAACCGTGTTCTGTTTAAAATTAAAATCTTTCGAAAGCGTCATAACTCTGTCAGCTTTCGATTCACGACCTTCATCAACTCTGTCTTTTAAGTAACTCCATTTCTTTATGACTCCGATTGATGGATTTGATTTTTGCCAAGCTCGATTTATTCCGTCCTGGTTCGTATTCCACACTTCATGCTCGGAGTCCTGAGTGTACAGCCATGGCAGTTTGTGCAAAGCTGAATCCTTATCATCTTCTTTTCTGATTATCTTTGAGTATTCTGCTCGTTTCCTATCGAGAAGACCTCCATCAACGAATCCTTCAGATCCAAATAAGAAAATCTTATAATCAATCTTCGAAGAAGTTGATTGCTGAATTGGACTATATATTCCATCATCTACCAAGCTCCATACTTCGTCGATTCCTGCAAAATCGATGTTGCGGCCTTCACGCTGCCTTGTGGAGTCCGAAAGCTTGTAGATGTGATTGTTATTGGCGAAACACTTAAGACCTTTTTGATTTCTCCAGGTATCTCTATTTTGCGGATCTATGAGTGTCCTCATCGTATCCGTTGCCTGATATGCAAGGTCTGATGTTCCATCATCCATTCCGGAGCAGATAATATCTGAACCAGGTCGGCCAAGGATGAACTCGGAGAGTTCCAGAGCTGATATAAGCTCTGTCTTTCCATTCTTTCGCGGAATCAGGAGAAGGATCTCCTGGAACCGATCAATCCATTCGCCATTATCAATCGATTGCATCTTGAAGGAATATGTTGCTTCAATCAATGCCTTCTGCCAAAGCATCAGCTTCATAGGCTGATTATAAAATGGGCTTTTGGTTAATCTGCAGCATCCTTCAATGAATGAGATTCTGAGATTTGATTTTTCAGTGTTATATTGAAATCTTTCATCCTGGAAATCTTCTTCAAGATTCTCAAGTTCCATCCACATATCTTGACCGACTAAAATTTCTCCGGTCTCAATTCTCGCTTTATATTCGAGTAGATATGAATTGTCAGGATTCCACTTACTCACTCCATCTCCTTAACGTTGTATGTTATTTTCAGAGAGCCATTTCCTCAGAGGACTCTCTTCATCCTCTTCATCCGCTCCCATTCTCTTAGTTAATGTCCTGATTATCTGCATATACTGCTGAAGAAATTCTTTATATAAATTCGCAGCAGGTGTTTTTCTCTGCTGAGTTTTATTTCTTGGGTTAACCTTGATCTTCGGAAGCTTCCTCAAATCTTCCAGTTGTTTTTCAAGATAAACCATCTCATCTACTAATGGTGTCAGGACTATGTCGTTATCTATGAATTCGAGAAGTTCCTTTTTTCTCGTTTTTTTCATCATCTAATCTCCAGTAGAGCTATTCTTATTTTCCTTACAGATGATTCACTTGATGAATTTTCCCAAAATACTACCATTTGAGATTCCGTATAATCTATACTCACTGAAACGGTAGGATAACAATAATTATCACCCACGTCTCTAACCGGTGGGAAAAAGTTGGCCGCTTCATCTCCTTCAAGAGCCGGAATCACATCATTAACTGCTAATATCATGTATTTTGAGATATCATCAACACCTTGGTCTGCGAGATCGGCTGCTGTTAATGTCCAATTTATACTCGCTCCTGCGGTCGCTGAGCCAATAGGCGTTTCGACAATTTTGATTCCAACTTTGTCTTTTTTATCGTTGAATAAATACATAACTTCCTTCTCCTGATTCGTAGCATTCCATCTATATTCATCGTTTTACCGTAGCAATTTGCGATTTTTTCGCATTTTTTCAAGCTAAAACGTAGGATTTTCAATTTTTTGGATTTTTGATTTTCAAAAATCTCATTTTTTGGTTCGCGGTCCTTTTGCAGTCCCCTTCAACAGTTTTCCCTAGGTCAAAATTTCAAATCGGACCGGCCGGGTTCTCGTGTTCAATTAAAAATTTATTCCACCAATCGTTGATGTACTTCATCCATTCTTCATTATCAAGACTCGAATCCGCTTCCAGTCGAGTAATTACTTCATCTCGCGAGCTTTCAATATAGACTTCTCGCGCACCTAATTCCTGACATAATCTATTTCTTTCACCTTCAAGTGGATAACCGCCAATAATATAAGCGTTATTCCACTTTCCGACTCTATATTTAACCGCATTAAGCAGTTCGTCTCTCATCTTGAAAACAACTGCATTCAATCTTTTTGGCTTGATATACCTATCGCATCCGCTCACGCACTGCCAGATTGAATCCATATCAACTATCAGATCTCCTGGAACCATTACAGACTTAACGTATGAAGTCTTACCTGCTAACGGACTTCCATATACAACGAACACCTCTCGCTTCGTATATCCTAACTTATCGTGAATATAGTTATGACATACATGATGCACGAGCTGAATGTTATCTGGATTCAAGCTGATTTCTGCATCGTTCACGTTCTCTTCAGTAAGATAGATCTTATGGTGTCCAATAATGTCATAAGCTTTCGCTATCGGCTTTCCGCAATACTCGCAGATAACTTCACCATTCTCGTTTACTCTCTCCATCCTGAGAGTCGCTATGAGTCTTCTCCACGTTTTAGTTCTATAGAACGTTGATAGTTCAAACATCAGAGTGATGCCAGTCCTTCCTTCCACGTCTTAGGTCCAACGATTCCATCAACTAATAGCCCGTGTTCACGTTGAAAGATCTTCGTTGCTTCAATAGTCTCAGCTCCGAAGGTTCCATCAGGAATTGCTGAAACTATAATCTGCCAGACAGCTACTGCTTTTCCCTGGCTTCCTTTCTGTAATTGAGGCATATCATAATCCTCCGATTCGTTTGTTGATTCATTTGATTCATACCAATCATTGAGGTCAACGGTTCCACTGATTCCGCTGACTGAACCCTTATCTGTGTACTGCCAGATGTAGCAGTTCTTCTGAGGAGTTGAAGTGTACCAAGCGAACCACTTCTTATATTCCTTCAGGAGATTCGTATCAAGGTAATTATTCTGATAGTCAAGATTTGCATAGTATCCTGCATCAAATCCTAATGCCTTGACTCTCTTGCAGAATGCTCTGACCATGTTTGTGATTGAATACTTATTTGGATATACACCCTTCTTCTTTGCATATGACATCGAGTCATATTCCCAGTCGAAGAACACTGGTAACGAAATATATTTCTTGTATGGATCAAGAACATCATTGCAATACTGAGCTTCTCTCTTTGCCATCTCATCCGTATATGCATAAGAGAACCAGTAGATTCCTATCTTCATCCCTGCCTTAATTGCCTTCTGGATGTTCTCTGTGAATCTACCGTCAACGTTTCCCTTGCCATATCCTGCTCGGATAATGACTGCAGTATATCCGGAGTTCTTGACCTTCTCGAAGTCTATCCGTCCATTGTGTTCTGATACATCTATCAACTTCATAACCATCACCATTCATTCTGTTCAATCTTCTTTTCCTGGAGTTCTAACTCTTTCCTTCTCAGCTCCACCATCTGAGGATCATTCGCCCAGTCCGGATCCAGATTCTTAAGCAGCAGATTGATAGCTGCTACATCCGGAAGAGCTCTTCGATGATATACTTCTGTCTTTGTTGGCTTTCCAGCCTGCTTTATTTCTTTGCTCTCTTCGTATTCGAATCCCTTGGCCTTCTGAATCAGTGAGCTTTTTAACTCAATGATCAGTTCTTTCTTGCCCTTCTTCAGTGCTGCTGATAACTCCGAGTGATTATCCTTATAACGGCGGAAGGTTGAATATCCTACGTTCAACGTTTCAGCAATCTGCCGCTCCGTCATTTCGTGACACATCTGAGTTATCTCCTTCAGGTAAGGCTCCACGTCCGTATAATATTTATCAGGTCTTGCCATTCAATCAGTCCCTTCAGTGTTATTTGTTATTGGTAATTCTTAATTTATCAACTGATTCCTTCATGTGTTTAACCATTCCATTTCCGCCTAACGTCTCATATACCTTGTACATCTCATCGAAGTTGTCATATACGTAAGTAGGTATATCTCCGGAACTCATATATTTTTCATGATATTCAATAAGCTGTACCTTCAGCAGAAGCATCATCCCATCCTGTACAGCCTTTTCCTTGTCTTGCTTTTCTTTTTTCAGTTTCTTGTTATCATCAATCAGTCCTTTGACGATTGCCAGAAGTACACCGGAAACGACTGACATAATGATTGATATCGCATATGTTGCCATTACTTTTCTTCCTCCGGTTTGTCTTCAATAGCATTCGGACTTGAATCAGCCAGTCCCTCGCCTATAACGTAACCGATTACACTGGCTCCTGCCATGATCAGTGATGCAACCTGGGCTGCTTCGCTTTCCGAGCACTTGAAGAATATCATCAGCATTGATGCAAATGATGCTACGCTCATCCAGAGCTTCCTGCTTGTAAGCTTTCTCTTCCAATCCATTTGATATTCCTCCTTATCACTTTTTTAATATTTTAACAAAATCGTTTACATAATTTTAGGCTGCACATATGCAACCATTATGTGCAGCCTAAATATCAATTAATCTCGTCATATATTTTCAAGCATAGTTTCTTTTTATTTCTAACAACTGTTGACACATCTATCTTCATCATGTCAGCTATGTTCTCAATCGTTTCGCCATCCTCGTAGTACATCCGTATTATCCGGAAGTAAGGATCATATTGGATTGAGCGAAGCGCATACTCGACCGACTGATCTCTCTCGCTCATCTCAGTCTGATAATGTTTCTTAAGTATCTCAGAGACCTCTCTATAATTTGCATCGTCGCAAGCATTGAGAAGTCCCTGCTTCTTAATCTCCTGAACTGTCTCCTTAACTACTTCCCTGATTTCTTCTTTTGTCATAATCCCCTCCTTCATCCGTTATATGGTTCCAGGTCACACCACGCATGAACCAGTAATCTATCGAATGAATAGTCCGTTGAATACCATCCTTCTGTTTTGCACCAATAAAGGACTATAAGAGCATGTCTGAATTCAGTGTTGCCTGCCGCTCCTGACACCGTCGCAATCACTGCAATATCCTCTTCTGGTAGCTTTTCCTTCGGCCTATACCATTCAACTATCACCTGCTTTTCTATCATCCTTCACCGCTCCCATCTTCATGTGATATACTTCTTCGCCCTGATATACTCCCAGAAGCTCAAGAGCATATTCCATTGCATTCGCTTCTGTCCATTCTTCAAGGGCTTTGAAGCAGTTGATCTGTTCTTTTATCTTCTCAATTCCATCCTCGTAGTTTCCAAGTTTTTTCAACCATTCCGCAATCTGTCTGTGTTCATTAGCGCATTCAAGACACTCATGAAACAAAGGGCAATTTTGTTCTGAACATTCTCCCCATGAACTGCCTACAGGAATATTTGATGGAAGTCTGCAAGTATGCTTCCATACACCATCTTCACATCCTGGCTTCCAATAACCACACTCAAACTTATCGAAATCTTCTTGCTCTTCTGCAACTTCCTCACAATGTTTTATGGTTTCTTCAAGAGAAATCAAATCTTCACGAGCAAATTCTTTGTTAAATGTATGAAAACAATAATCCTGACATCCGGTCTTTTTGCATTCTGTGTTTTTCTCTGGATCACACAAATAAACCATTCATTCACCTGCTTTCTCATTTTCGGGTTCTCTGTTGAACCACTTTCTTAATGACTCAAAACATTCCGGACATAAATCATATTGTTTGTCTAACTCATTGAGAAGTTTCAAATAGCGTCCTGTTGTTCTATAATACTGTTTGTTGCATCTATCACAAAAGAAAGTTGTTTTTTGCATCAGTTCACCTGCTTTCGTTGTTTAATAGCTTCGTCGAACTCTTTTGAATTAATTATATAGAGTAAATCCTCCGGATTCTCTGGAGTACATTCAAATCTCATAGATCCGATTTGTATAACGTAAGTTTTAAGCATTTCTCTGTACTCAATAAGATTATTTTCATAAAACAACTGCGGTTCTTCTCTCTTAATTCCGATTCCGTCTATTTTTAGCCACGTGAAGCTGTTATGTCCATTTACCTTTTTTATCCACCTGATATCGTCTTGATTTTTCTTTTTAAGTTCTTTCTTAAGTTTCTTTACCTTTTGCCTTGCATTCATCCCTTATCACTCTCCCTCATATCAGCACCACAATTAGGGCAATAATTAAAATCGTCCACCACAACTACATAGCCGCAACAACTGCATTTAAACCCTCGGTTGAAATCACCACCACTAATTGGTGTCAGTGAAGTTTCTATCCACTTTCCCCTCTTAGTCTGAGGAAGAACGGGTGGTAATTTTTTTATAGCTTTGTCTATTCCTTCTTCAAACTCTACTCCGCAAAGATATTTATCAAGCTCTCTTACTGCCATCTCTCTACTGATAGCGTCCTTACAATACTTAATCACTGTCACAGATTTCAGAATATTGATTAGCCCTGTTATATCTGTTTTCCAATGTGGATAAGCATTCATGTTTTCAATCGCATCACCATCAAAATCCGCTTTTGGAAACTGCGCCATAATAGCATCTAAATCAATTAGTCTCACTCTTATCACTCTCCTTATATGGTGAGTTCCACCAAGATTCTGAACATCTTAAATATGAATTATCAACTTTGAACCATATATCGCCACCAAAAACATTTACAATGGATATATTTGGAAACAAAACACGTATCACATCACCATTAGTCTTGCCTTCAAAGCTCTGCTGTTTAAGTGCTTTGATTGCTATATCAATCACCTTATCCTCTTTGGATCCTTCCAATACTTCCCTTTTCATAAATTCAAATACTTCTATAGCATTTTCTACTGATAATTCATTCGTCATTCTCTATATTAAACCTCCCATGTTATTCATTGTTCTTAATATCCTTGATTTAGGATAATTATTTGTATATGGCTCTTTTAGGGTATCCCCTTGAACCACTATCGCATCTATTCCAATCATGTTACATTGGACATAAGTCATATATACACCTAACCAATCAAGGTCTTGGGCAACTACCTTCAATCTTCTTTGGTAGTTTATCCCAATATCCTTCAAAGCTTTAGCTGTGGCAAGAATCATTGCTCCACCTCCACAGCTTGGTTCATTCATGCGATAGATTTTATCAGTTCCGTCCACTCCTAATCTTGCGCATAATTCTGATAAATGAAACGGAGTAAAGAACTGACCAACATACTTATTTCCACATCCAGCTTCCATGTAGATTCCTCCAAGATAGTCAGATATTTCACTTTCAAAAGCCAAAAACAATCTTCCTGTCATTTCATAGAGTTTTTCCTGTTCACTTTCTGAATATTGTTTGATGGTATTCTGATATAATTCCTCATGATGCTTATAAATCTCTGAATCCTTGAACATATCACATGAGTTCTGGAACGCCATAGCCATACAGGTACACCAATCATAAAAAACTTGATATGGTGACCTATGCCCAGATATCTCAATTATCATGTCTGCTATTATCTTCTTGTGATTTTCAATTTGTTCATTTTCACCTTTCAATTTATTCATTTACCTCCAAATGAGTAAATTAACTTATCTCACATATCTCTCATGCATCATTTTCATCTGGTCATCATTCAGATCAAGATATATCTGAGTGGTTCCTATGTTCTGGTGTCCTAACATTCTTGATACCATTTCAATAGGCATCCCATTTCTGAGGGCATTTGTTGCACAGGTTCTTCTGAACTTATGAGGATAAGCCTTTACATTGCACTTCTTTCCTAAACTTCTAACATTATGCTCAATTGTTCCTTTGTCTGCGTGTCTTGTCTCATCAACCAACTCTGGATGCTTGTACCAATCTTTCTTGCCCTTTCCCACATGATATGATTCTGACTGAATTGGTATCATCTTGGGGAATAACCATATTGAAGAATCAGACCTGTCATTCATGTATTGTTGATAAGCAAACTTTGCATTGGCATTCATATACACATATCTATCCTTTTGCCCTTTACCATGAACCAAGATTGAATAATCCTCCTGTATCTCATCAAGTTTGATTCCCACCAATTCTGAAACTCTGCATCCTGTACTGAGAAGAATTTCAAAGATTGCTTTTTCTCTGGTGGTCACTAACAGGTTTCTCATAGCAACCACTTCATCATCCTT
>JAEEGL015502008.1_pt1 | contig 11002 bp, 8 predicted proteins | sample 9134231 | NCBI WGS metagenome assembly JAEEGL01 (sample SAMN16246548, study PRJNA631951) | gut metagenome | biome: gut microbiome; feature: rumen; material: fiber-attached | host: Bos | place: Iran: Karaj | collected 2018-10 | reverse complement strand
TTTGAAAGGGATTCGAATAGGGAGCCGCGAGGGACGAGCGCTTTGCGTAGCAAAGTGAAAAGGCTATGATGCCTTTTCAGCGGGTAAGACCGTACAGACGGGGAATCCCGTAGGGGTCACCAAGATCGAAGACGGTTTGTGTGCATTGCACGAACCGTTTTTTCTATTTATAGCTATTGTGGTTTAGCCCGCTTTGTGGTATAATTAACGCAAGGAAAAACCATGCGCAAAACTTCGATTCGTTTTTTTGAAAACATCCCGGTGCGCGCCGTTTGGGAAGAGGAAAGTGCCAAATGGTATTTTTGCGCTACGGACATTGCGGAAGCACTCACAAAAAGTAAAAATCCGCGCGTATACTGGGCGGCATTAAAAAAGAGGAAAAGCCAGTTGATTACAATTTGTAAACAACTGAAATTAAAGGCAAAAGACGGCAAGTATTACAACACCGACGTGGTAGAAGAAAGCGGGCTAAATACGTTAATCGCCTTGATCCCAAGCAAGAAGTCCGACGTCTTTTTGCGTTGGATGAAAAACCTCGAAACCTCGATTGACGAAAAAAGCAAGAAAAAAGCCTACGAACTATTTGAAAGCGGCTTTATCGACGAGATCGAGGTCGGCACCACGAAGGGGCTCCGACAGATTCACGGATATATTTTCGGCGGTCTTTACGACTTCGCCGGGCAGATCCGGACTTGCAACATCGCGAAGGGTGGCTTCGCTTTTGCGCCCGCGAGATATCTTTCCGAAACGCTCGCCACCATTGAAAAAATGTCCGAAAAGACTTTGGAGGATATCGTCAAAAAGTACGTGGAAATGAACGTCGCGCACCCCTTTATGGAGGGCAACGGCAGAAGCACGAGGATATGGCTTGACCTGATGCTGAAAAAGAATCTCCGTGTTTGCGTGGATTGGAGCGCGATCGACAAAAACGATTATCTTGCCGCAATGAAAAAGAGCGTCGTCGATGCATCGGACATTTTCGCCCTGCTCAAAGGCGCCTTGACGACCGATACGCAAAACCGCGAGATCATCATGAAAGGCATCGACTATTCTTACTATTACGAGGAGATCGAATGAAAAATCAAGGCCCCGATCCGAAGGATATTTTCCCCAATCCGACCATCCCGAGCGTATGCTTCATCAAAAACGTGGTCAAGAACCCTAACATCATCGTGGGGGACTATACCTATTACGACGATAAGGAAGACGCGACGGACTTTGAAAGCCACGTAACGCATCATTACGACTTCATCGGGGATAAGCTCATCATCGGCAAGTTTTGCGCCATCGCGAAGGGCGTGGAGTTCATTATGAACGGCGCGAATCACCGTTTGGACTCAGTGACCACCTATCCCTTCTCCATCATGGGGCACGGGTGGGAAAAGTCCACTCCGAAAAGAGAAGAACTGCCTCTCAAGGGTGACACCGTCATCGGCAATGACGTTTGGATCGGGCAAAACGTAACCATCCTCCCGGGGGTTCACGTCGGCGACGGCGCGATCATCGGCGCAAATTCCGTCGTGTCCAAGGACGTGCCTCCCTATGCCGTGGTCGGGGGCAACCCGATCAAGCTCATTCGCAAGCGTTTCGACGACGAGACGATCGTCTTCTTGCAGGAGCTCAAATGGTGGGATTGGGCCCCCGAAAAGATCTTCGCCAACCTCGACACGCTGACAAGCGGCGACTTGTCCAAAATTAAAGCAATAGAATAGCCTCATAAATAGGGTTTTAAAAAATAATATTACTTAGTAATATTAAAACTGTATCGAAACAGGTGTTCGGCTGTTCACCACTTGGGACTCAACTGAACCTTTCAGTTGAGTCCTCTTTTTTTTATAAAAAGTTGCGAATTTGAGTTGTCAACAATTTGTCGGCAACTGAAATGAAAGACAAAAAAATTAAAACTCCCTTATTGCACATTGGAACCAAACTCTGAAAAAAATAAAGTTGCATTTTAGATTTGTCCGAAATACAGTTGATTGCAATTTGCAAACAACTCAATCGTTTTTGCCCTGTACTTTTACGCTTTTTTTGCGGGGTTGAGGGCGTCCCTTGACGAGTTTTGCATATGGAGAAGGAATTGCTTGCGCGCGTAAAACCTTTGTGCTATACTGTCTGCGGTTTAAATTGCTGCCGGGAAACGGCAGCTTGATCGGGGAGATAAAATGAAACTGAACAACGTTTGGGGATACGGACAATTATTTGCGTTTTCCGGCTTGGACGGCTTGACGCGTTACTACGACGATTTTGTCGCCACGCTTAGGTGGAAAAAGGGCGAGATCCGCTTTGAGCTTAAGGAATGGGTCAAGGCGTCCTTCCCGCTTAAGGGCAGAGTGCGCTTTAAGGCCATCACGGGCGATATGATCGACGCGGAGACCCCGCAAGGGGAATTCTTTTTGACCTTTGCCGGAGAGGACACCTTGGTCGGCTACGTGCCGGAGCTCCCCACCTTCAAAGGGGAAAAGGGCCTCAAAAAGCTGAAGTCCTGGGACGTGGACGTTTACTGCACGACGTACGATAGGATCGGCGTCGCGTGGGAGAAGACGGACCGCGGCTACAAGATCGCCATCTACCACGCATTTTCCATCGAAGGCGCGCGCGCCGGTGTGAACGAAGCCTTGCGGACGGCGGACCCGGACGCACTCAAAGCCGCGCGTTACGCTTATTTTAAAAACCTGCCCAAGTGCAAGGACAAAAGGTACGAACAGCTTTACTACAAGGCTCTTTCGGTAAACAAGGTCAACGTACATTCCCCCCAAGGCACCATTCCCTGCCGTTGGACCACCCCCAACCGTGTGCCGCACCGCCATATGTGGTTGTGGGACAGCGTTTTCCACGCCCTTGCGATGGTAAATTACAACCCCGAGCTGGCAAAGGACGCCCTCAGGGCCGTTTTGACGCAAGCGCATCCCGACGGTTTTATTCCCCACATGATGTCCCCGTTCCAATGTTCGGACGTGACGCAGCCGCAAGTGCTTGCTTGGGGCGTGTGGACCGTCTACAAAAAGACGGGCGACCGCGCCTTCCTCGCGGAGTTTACGGACGTGCTTGAAAAGTACCTGACTTGGGATATGGAGCACAGGGACAACAACGGGAACGGGCTTCTCGAATGGTTGACCGAGCCGGACCAACCCAACTGCAGATGCGGCGAATCGGGGCTTGACAACAGCCCGCGCTTTGACTTCGACGATGAAATGGACGCCGTGGACTTCTCCGCCTTTGCCGTGCACGACGCGCATTACCTCAGTTTGATCTTCGCGGAACTCGGTGACCAAGCGCGCGCGGAAAAGTGGCAAAAGACCGCGGATAGGATCAAGGACTGCATCAACGCCGAACTTTGGGACGAGGAAACGGGCACCTATTACGACAAATTGCTCTCCGGAAAGTTGACTTACGTTTTGTCCCCCCTCAGCTTCCTCCCTCTTTTCTGTGACATTCCGTCCAAGGAACAGGCAAAGCGGATGGTCAAGCTTTTGACCGACAAGACCAAGCTTTGGACGCCCGTGCCCCTTGCCTCCATCTCGCAGGATCACCCCGCCTTCTCCACCGATATGTGGCGCGGCGGCGTGTGGCTCAACCTGAATTACTTTATCATCAAAGGTCTCCAAGACTACGGCTACGACGACGTTGCGGAGGAAATCAGGGTAAAGACCCTCGAAACCGTGAAGAAGTGGCACAAAAAGACGGGCACCATCTTTGAGTTCTACGATCCTATGGATCAAACCATCCCCTACCGCTGCGAAAGAAAGGGCAAGCAACCCCGCGTGCCCGACTGGCGCAAGCAATGGCACTCCATCGTGGACTTCAACTGGTCGTCCTGCTTTACGTTGCTTTTTATCCTGAAGGAATTCTATTGATAACCCCACAAGTTAAAACGGTTTGCGCTTTGGCGCAGACCGTTTTTTTGTTACCTACCCCCTATTGTACGAAAGGCGGGAAAATGATATAATCAATACAGAAAACCAGATCGAGGTGATTTTATGAAAAAATTTCTCTTAAACGACGGCACCGAGATCCCCGCCATCGGGTTCGGCACATTTCGCATCCCCGCGGACGGAAGCACTTACCGCGCCGTGCGGGAAGCTTTGGCGGCGGGATACCGTCATATCGACACCGCGATGGTCTACTACAACGAGGAGGAAGTCGGACGCGCCGTGCGTGACAGCGGCATCCCCCGCAAAGATATTTTTATCACGTCCAAACTGTGGATCACCCACTTTGGATACGAACGCGCAAAGAGGGGCGTCGAGCGCTCCCTGCGCCTCCTCGGCACCGACTATATCGACCTCTATTTGATCCATCAGCCCTACGGCGATATCGAAGGCGCGTGGAAAGCCTTGGAGGAAGACCGCGCGGCGGGCAAACTGCGTTCCATCGGCGTCAGCAATTTTACGGTGAACATTTGGGATAGGTGCGCCCCCTTCTTCCACGTCACACCAAGCGTCAACCAAATCGAATGCCACCCCCTTGCGCAACGGCGCAAAATACGCGACTATCTGACGCCAAAAGGAGTGCTTACCGAGTGCTGGGGCCCCTTGGGACAGGGCAATCCCGCCCTGCTTAACGACGAGACGATCTCTTCCATCGCCCAAAAGCACGGCAAGGACGTCGGACAAGTGATCCTTCGCTTTGAAGTGCAGGAAGGGATGGTGGTGCTCCCCAAGTCCGTCCGTCCCGAGCGCATCCGCTCCAACCTTGACGTCTTTGACTTTGCCCTGACCGAGGAGGAGATGGCAAGGATCCGCGCCCTTGACAAAAACGCCATCCAACGCGACCCCGAAACTCCGGGCGTCAAAGAATACCTGCTTGCCAAATATCCGATAGACGATTGAAAAAGCCCTCAGCGGACACCGACAACGCCCTATTGACCGCCTGGCCGAAAGACGATATAATAAGGGGAACAAAACCAAAGGAGAAAACTATGTGCTGGTTTGAAAAAGCAGATATCATGATGTGGGTCAACCTGGAAGGCTACGAGCAGAGGTTGATGCTTCGCTTGCAGTCCTACGACAAAAGGCATTACAACGACTTCTTCACCATCGAGCGCCCGCTCGGCCCGGGGCAAAAGCCCGAAGTTCTGTTCACCTTGCCTTTCAGCAGCATTTTAGACCTTTCGTATGAGGCCACGTCTTCCACCGTTTATACCATTTGCTTTGATATGGTGGGCGCCGACGACCGCCTCCGTGAAGTAAAAGTCCCCAAGCACTGCTTCAATTATCTGGACTTCCGCAAGATGCAAAAGATCTACCAAAAGAGCAATCAGCGCTCGGGCGTTTGAACCGTTTTTTACAACAAAAAAGCCAACCGAAACCGGTTGGCTTTTTGTTTTGGTTGATCCGTTTAGGATTGCGCCGCTTTGATGAACGAAATGTTATTTACATAAACGTTGTCATTTGCGCCTGCGACATAATCCGTAAAGCCGAACTTCACGCGAACGATATCGCCGCCGTTGTAGGCGCCCGTAGAGGAATTGACGAAAGCGCTGAACGGAATTTCAAAGTAACCTTCTTTCTTGGAACTGAAGTTCAGCTGATAGGTATACGATGTGCTTCCGCCGTTGGTTTGCAACTGAATCTTAAGAGTGCTTCCTTTGTACTCGGTAAGATCCAAATACACCTTCAAAGTATCAAAGCCCGCGCTCGTGCCGGCATCCACTCTTGCGAAGAACGCCATCCAACCGCTAGTTTGCTTGATATGCACCTTAAGACCTTTGTCGTCACGGGCAAATTCCAAATTGGACGTGTTCTCATTGTACAACTTTGCGGTAACGTATGTGTTGAAATCTTCATCGTTGTCAAAGTCAAAACTTGCCACGTCCGCCCTATTTGCGTTGCGGAGGACCATACCGCTGTTTGTCGCGATGGTTTGCCCGAGGTTGTTGATAGCGGCTACCGCTACGTAGTAGGTCACGCCGTCTTCAATGACCGAAGCGTCAAAGGTGTAGTTAAGCCCCGTGGTGGTGCCGTCTACGACCAAGTTCGATCCGGTAAAGGTGGTGTCCGTAGCGACGCGCACGACGTAGCTTGCAGCAAAGTCGGCAAAGCCCCACTTGATCGTGCCTTGCACGCCGTCTTGCTTGGCTTCCTTAATATTAAAGGCAGCCGGCGCCGTGCGGGTATAATCCACAAACCTGAGCTCCAACACCGTGACGGTAACGGCAGCGGACTTATCCTTGATGATAAGCTCGACCCTGTTGATGGACTGGAAGTCGATGATGCCGTTGACTTCGTTGCTGACGGTGAGGTACGAAATGGGGATGGTCATCTCCTGCACGGTGGTAAAGTTATCCGTCAAAGCCGGAGTTGCCCACATCTCGTAAGAGCCTTCCACAATACGGATCACAAGCTTAGCGCCGGAGTTGGAGCCTTTTATTCTGAGTTTCAGGGCGTGCTCCTCATAGCCGATGGCGCCCCACTTGGGAAGTTCCAAAATGCCGTAGCCCTTGGTGCCTTCCGGCTTGGTTACTTGCAAGCCGACTTCACCGTCGACGTCCACCACCTCGACAGCCATCGTTTCGCCGCCCGAGTTGGAGGCATATGCCGCATTTGCACGGTAATCCAACAGGTCGATGTTGTGGTTGTACACGTCCGTCCTGAACGGGCTCATCAAGAATCCATCCTTGTTGTAGACGTTGAGGAACGGGCACTTGCTGAAGCCGTACTTGACGTTGACGGGATTCGCAACTTGCGCGGACGTGACCACGATCTTGCCGTTTTCGATGGTTGCGGTGGCGTCAAAGTACTTGCCGTCCTCGCCCGCAAGCATAAAGCCCACGATGGCGTCTCCCGTGAAGGTCAAGCCTTCGCCGTTGTTCACCGTGATGATGTAGTTGCTGCCCTCGATCTCGCGCGATGCGAAGGTCGGGCCCTCGGGCAGGTAATCCTTGCCGTAGACGGTGGAAAGGATGGACTTGGCGATCCTTTCGCAAAGGTAACGCTTTGCCTTCGGATGGATGTCGTCCGGGTCGCCGCCGTCGCAGGTGGCGATCAAGTAGGCGTTTTCATCCGCCTGACAGGCCTTGAGCTGCGACTCACGCACGTAGGAGAAGTCGTAGTTGTTGCCGCTATCGCCGTTGAAGCAGGGAAGCTGCACCACGTAGAACGGAAGCTCCGCATTGCGGAACAACGCGCGCCAGTTGGACATAAGCGCGGTAAGGTGATCCAAGTAATCGATGCCCTTGCCGGAGTTGTTGCAGCCTTGGTACCACACCACGCCGCTGATCTCCGCCGTTTGAAGCGGATAGATCATGCCGTTGAAATGCAAGCTATCGCTACTGCCACCCTTCCAGCTGGTGATGTTGGTGTTGCCCTTTGCGGCGTAGATGATGCCCACGGGCACGCCGTCAGAGGAAAGCTCCTTGCCAAGCATCGCGCCCACCATAAAGGCCACGGCGGAATAGCTCTTGTACGTATCGTCACCCTCCGGCACCTTGAACCAGAATGCGTTCTTGGTGGAAAGCGCGGGGGTAGCGGAGGTATTTTCCGCTTGATAGTAGTAACGCACGCCGTATTGGATGGCGTCGGGGACGTCCGCCGCCCAGTCGGGGGTCTCGCCTCTGACGGAGCACTCGGCAAGCGTCCTTTGCACGTTGGACTGACCGCTGACCAGGTACACGTCGCCGATCAAAACGTCCTCAAGCACAAGGGTCTTGTTTTTCAACAAAGAGATCGTGACGTTTGCGGGAGTGGCGTTTGCTTCCTTTGCCGCAAAGGCGAAGGTAAACATGCCCGTGCTTCCGTCGGAGATCGCGTACTTTCTTTCCCCGTAGAAATCGATGGAAACGAGGGTTTTCGGCGCCGTCATACCGGTAATGTTGATGGCCTTGCCCCTTTGGATGACCATATGGGACTTAAAGGGCTCCGCCACCGCAAGAAGCACTTCGTTAAGGTCCACGGTGCCCGTGCCTTCCACCGTCGTAAAGGTGACGGAGCGGTAGCAATCGCTGGGCGTGCCGGTGATCTCGATGGTGTAAGCATTGTCGTACGCCAAGTTGTCCGTAAGTACGTAATGCGGAGCGGTAACCACGCCGCGTTCCACCACAGAGCCGGTCGCGTTTTTGATGACGACCTCAAACTGCGTATCATTGGCGGCGTTGGTCCAATCGAACATCGGGTTCAAGCCTGCTTTTTCGGCGGACTTGCCTTGGATGGTGATGGTGTCACTTGCAAGGATATTTCCCCATTTTGCATACAAATCGACGATGCCTTGCGAAGCTCTTTGCTTTAATCCTTGAGTAGTATACTCCGTCTGATAATTCTCGTCAAAGTACCATCTTGCAAATTTGTGATAGCTTCTTTCCGGCGTGGGCAAGACCTGGTCTTCGATAGCGGAGAATGCAACATCCGTATTCCCGATAACGTTGCCGCCCGCTGTATTAAAGCGAAGAGTGACCGTCACGTCTTCCCATTTTGCATGCAAGGTAACGGAGCCATCCGCAATCTTTTCCTTCAAGTCTTGGACACTGTACGCCGTTTGATATCCGTCATCAAAATACCAGCCTTGGAACTCAACGCCCAACCCGTTGGGCGTGGGCAAAACCTGCGTATCGATGGCGGTATACTTAACTGTGAGATTGTCAAGGTCGTCAAAGCCTTTTGTGTCAAAAATCAAAATAACGCTCTTTTCATCCCACTTGGCATAGATGGTGACAGTGCCGTCATCGATTTTCTGTTTGAGGCTCGCTCCATCTACAGGAGTCTGACAATTTTGCTCAAAGCACCAACCTTGGAAGTCATGTCCTTCCTTTGTGGGGATCGGCAAAGTAACTAGATCCAAAAGGGAATATCCCCATGTCCTATTATCGATTTGGTTGCCTTCTTTTGTGTTGAACTGAACCACAAGTTGCTTTTCTTCCCACTTGGCGTAGATGGTCGTGGCGCCGTCCGCGATCTTTGCCTTCAAGCCTTCCACCGTTACCGCCGTTTGGTACCCTTCCTCAAAGAACCAGCCTTTGAAGTCGTATCCTTCGCGCGTTGCCACCGGCAGCGTGTACTCCGTATCCGCTTGAAGCGTCGCATCCGTCACGGCGTTTCCTCCTTTTGCGTTGAAGTGAACGGTAAGGCCCGTGGGTGCGGGCGGGACGTCCTCATCCCACTTGGCGTATAAGGTGACGTTTCCTTCCTTCAACATTTGCTTTAAGCTGTCTACCGTTGCCTGCGTTTGGTAGGTATCTTCCAAAAACCAACCTTGGAAGACGTACCCCTCCCTCGTGGGCGTGGGCAGAGTGAAGGTGCTGTCCGCCTTGATCTCCAAATCGGCGATGGCCGCGTCGTTTAGCGGCTCAAACTTGATCGTCAATTTTTCGACGGTAGTTTCCTTGTCGCCGCATCCGACGAAGACGAAGATGCCGCCGACCAGCAGAAGCACGATCAAAATCGAAAGGACCCTTTTCATAATCTACCTCCTTTAAAAAACAAAAACGTTTTTTGCGGTTACTTATACTATACTATTTTTTGGAGATTAATTCAAGGGGGCACAAAAAAAGACGGCCGTTAGGTGGCGCAAATTAGGGAGAGATGCGCGGGAAGATCGTTCGTTCTCCGAGCGATAGGCGTACTAAGGTACGTTGAGCGAGGAAACGGGCGAAAACAAAAAAACATATATCTCTCTATCCGTATGATCTCAATCGGATAAAAAACTTAAAAAAAAGAATTTTATATGATGACGTTACAAAAAGAAGATGGCTGATGCCATCTTCTTATTTTATCTTTTTGTTGTGCTTGCAAGCAAAAATCCCTTAGTTGCGCCACCCTTGCCGTCGCTTCGTTTTATCTTTTCGCTCTTATTTGCGCCTCCGTTTGGCGCAAGGCGTTTGCCTGTTACTTTGCCATTTCGCAGGCGTCAAAGAGGATCTCCCTGACGTCCGCCTCGGTGTAGGTGTCGTCCACGATGATGCCGTACCACGCTTCCGTCCCGTTGGGGAATGCTGAACGACGTATCCCGTGCCCTGCCTCACGGATGCTTTCCGCATAGGCTTCGGTCAAACGAAGCAGCAACAGCACCGCGCCGTCGGTCTGGTATACGTAGGCAAAGCACTTTTTGCCCCCATCGGACAAAAGGTAGTGCACGTCCACGGGCGGCAACCCGGTCTCCGCCCTGTTGCCGTACGAAACGGTCACCACGCTTGCGCCGAACTCCTCGGACAAAAACTCCGTCACACCTCTTTTGGTGAGAGATACGTGCGGCCCGGCAGCTTCCGCCAAAGCAATCGTTTCATTTAAAGAAAAGCCCTCGCACGCGCCGGCGTCGGGGGTTTGCATCCTTATATTGTTTATATCGTTTGCCATTCTGCCAAACATCGTTTTGACCTCGTCTTCGTAAGGAGACCGCATCGCGGCCTTTTTTTGGAGGGGCGCGCTGTCGGCATCGCGATTTCTACCGAAAAGGGGAAAGCAGAAACTTTAAAAAAAACCACAAAATAAAGCGAATGCCGACAGCCGCAAACATACAGATTTGCTTCTGTACATCCACAGTATAACAAACAACAAGTGACAAAAAGGTGACAAATTTCAGCCAAAAATCAAATTTTTTTAAAAAAATCAAAAATTTTTTTCGAGGGGAGAAAAAACCTCTTTTCAAGATCGATAGGTACGCGCGCCTGCGCGTGCTCGTAACCCGTTTTTGCCATATAGACCTCCCTAAATAGACGAAATCGGAAAAAACGCTTGATTTAGACTTCGCAATGGATTATAATACAAAAGTGCCAAAAGCGTATGGGGATATGGCTCAGTTGGTAGAGCGATACGTTCGCATCGTATAGGTCAGGGGTTCGAATCCCCTTATCTCCACCAAGCGGGAATAAAACGAACTCCGGAAGTAATTCGGAGTTCGTTTTATTTATCGCAATTAAACTTGAAGCATAACAAACAAAGAGCCGGGAAATCTTTTCTCTCGGCTCAATTAACCAGCGATTAAAAGGCTTTCCTGTTAAGACTTTATGCTATTATTATCAGTTACTTTTCCCTATAATTATGTTTTCTCGAAGTTAAACATTGTTTAACAA
>JAEEGL014397420.1_pt1 | contig 11002 bp, 4 predicted proteins | sample 9134231 | NCBI WGS metagenome assembly JAEEGL01 (sample SAMN16246548, study PRJNA631951) | gut metagenome | biome: gut microbiome; feature: rumen; material: fiber-attached | host: Bos | place: Iran: Karaj | collected 2018-10 | reverse complement strand
GCCGCCCACCTGATAGAAGCCGGCACGAGCGAAGAGACGGGAGGAGTAGACTTGGTAGAGGTACCAACGGTTGAGCATGTTGTTGAAGGAGCGGTCGGGAGTTTCCACTTGGATGAAGGAGAGTTTGCGGTCCCAGTATTCGACGACCTTGTCGAACTCAGCGGAGATTGTTGATACGTTGATAGGTTGATACGTTGATACGTTATCGCCGTCCAATGTATCAACAGCGATGACATAGGCGAACTCCTTTTCTCCCTTGGCGGGGATGCTCATTGTGAAGCCCAGACGCTTGCGGTTGGGATAGTGGAGAGAGACATCGGTGAGGGGCTCGGTGGCAGTGAGACGCACCACCTGGTTGTGGTAGATGGCGTGGTAGACGTTGCGGACAGAAAGAGTGTTGGTAGCTTCGTCCCACTCGGAGTAAAGGTAGCGTGCCGTCTGCTCCTCGCTCATGCCGAGAACGAGTTTGTAAACCATGTCGAGCTGCACCTCCATCGGCACATCCTTTTTGTTGTTCACCCTGATTTGATAGTATTTCTCAGGCTTGTCGCAGGCCACGAAGACGCGGACAGCGACCTTCATGTCGTCGTATTCGGCATCGAAAGCCGACCATCCCTGCCCGTGACGGGCGGTAGCGGGGACAAACTGCTGCTTGTTGATGAGCAGCATCTCACTGGCGTTGTCGCGCACTATGTCGTTGCTCCAGCCTGTAAGCTTGAACTGCTGTGCATTGTGGGCAAAGGTAAAGCCTGCCATTGTGGAGCTGACGATACATCCAAAATGCTGTTCATTGGACAGCACGTTGATCCAGGGCATGGGCGTATTGGTGTTCGTCACCACATAGTCGCGCCCTTCGCGGTCGAAGCCGCCATACTGGTTATAGAACTCGAGGTTGCTCCAGACACGGAATTCCCTATTGGGCTTGAGGACTGGGTATTCCACCTTGTCCTGATAGTGCTGGTTGGCGATTTCGAGCCGGCGGAGCTGCTCTTCAACGGTGATACCGTCGGCGGTGTTGAAGGTGAGGCGCGCCACGGTGCGCAGCAAGATGCGCTCGGCTTCTGTGACATCGCTTCCGTCGAGCACATACACCTTGCCGGCATCGCTGTGCTCGGCCCAGAGGTGCTCGGTGTTGGCCATATTGCGGATGAAGTGAGAAAGGCCTTCGCGCTCATGAAGTGGCGCATCGTTGATGAAGACGAGGTCGAGACGCATGCCGTGAACCTTGTAGTACTCGAAAGCCCGCAGCATCTCTTTGGCGAAGCCGCTGCGCTCCATACTGTCTATCTCCATGAGTAGAATGGCCAAATCGCCACTGATGCCAAAGCGCCAGAGGCCGCTCTGAGACAACGTATTCCTCGTCAAGAGGGCCTGACGGTCGTTGCCGAGGGTGGCAGTCTGCGCCATATACTTCGAGATGCTACCGTAGAGACGCATCTGGCTGCCTTTGAGGAGCGACATGCTGGTGCGCATATTGTTGAACACAGAAGCGGTCTTGAAGGCATGCTCCACATCCACTCCGCTCTGATACTGCTCTGTGAGTTGCAGCAAATGGTCTTTCTCTTTTGCAAAGCCCGTGAGGACATAGGCTTCCACGCTCTTGCCAGCAGCCACATGCACACGGCGGCGCATACTCATAACAGGATCGAGGGTGGTACCCACGGTACCCGTCAGCGTACGGCGGTTGTCGATGATGTCGGCATGACGGAGGCTATTGCCGCGTCCGATGAACTTCACCCTCGAGGTCTCGTATTCCACAACATCGGACTTGTCGGACGGGTCGGAGAGCCAGAGTTTATGAATCATATAGTTGCGTGTGCCGTAGTTTCCCGGACGGCTGAAGACGAGGGTTTCGTGTTCTTTGTCGAACTCGGAGGTAATCTTCATGCCGTTGAAGACACGATGGTTCACATCTTCCTCTATCGGTGCAAGCACCACTTCGCCATAGGTTGTCAACTCAAGGTCGACATCCTCGCTGTTGTTGTTGGTGAAGGTCAAGCGGCGTATCTCAGCACTGCGGTCCTTGAGGACAGTCACTTCGGTCTTCGTTTCGATGCCGTCGTCGATACGCAGGAAGGTCATCTTATCGCTCGCAAAGCTCACATGATAGCCTTCCGGCATCACATCCAGCGGCGCATAGGTGTTGCACCAAAGGTGGTCCTTCCGAATATCACGGATATAGACGTATGTGCCGTAGTGGTCGGCGGAGATCTTACGGTAACGGCCCAGCATGATGTTACGGTAGCGCGAGAAGCCACTGCCGCGGTCGTTCATCAGGACGGTGTACTGGCCGTTGCTGATGATGCCGAGCTCAGGCACATTGGCGATGGTGTCGAAGTCGCGGGCGTCGCTCTCGGTCTGCACCTTCGAGTAGCGGTAGCGCTTGTACTGCGTCACCTTGAGGTCGATGTACGGCCTCACCTGCGCCTTCTCCTTGAGGAGGGTTTCCATACTCTTCATCGTGGGTTCCTGCATGAAGTAGCGTTGCAGGCAGTGGTCGCCCAGATAGTTGGCCAGGGAGGCCAGGATCATGCCCTGATGGTGGGCGTAGTGCGCCTTCACGGGCACATGATCCTCTTCGTCATAACTCTCGTAGAATCCGAAGTCGTCGTACATTTCGAGGGCTTTGAACTTCTGCATGTTCTCATACACCGCACGGTCGTCGATACCGATGGTCATCAGCGAACTGTAGGGCGACACCACGATGCGGTCGGGCGTAGTGTTTTGGAACTTCAGATAGGGCACACCGAAAGCATGGTATTTGTAGTTCTGGGCGTCATCGAGTTCGTTGTAGGCCGTCTCCGAGATACCCCACGGCGACGGGAAAAATGACTTCTGGGCACGGATGGCGAAGCTGTAGGTCTCGTCCATCAGCGTATGCTTGTAGGTCGGCAGGAAGATGAGTGGCATGAAATACTCGAACAGAGTACCATACCACGAAGCCACGCCTTTGTAACCCTCATACTGCACCAACGTCTTGTCGAGGCAGAACCAGTGCTTGTAGGGAGCGTCACCCTGGGCGATGGTCAGGAAGCTCGTCAGACGCGCCTCACTGGCGAAGTTGTTGTAGTGATACGGCAGCAGCGTGTAGTTCGTCGTGTCGTAGCCGATACTGAACACATCCAACTCGGGATTGTACAGCTTCCGGAAGTCGGTCTGGTCAATCAACCTCTGCACTTTCGCCAACAGCGCGTTGGATAAGTCAGATGGGTCGGACAAGTCGGACAGGAAACCTTTCACCACATAGAGACAGGCCACGAAGTTGCCCGAGTCACAAGTGGAGATAAAGAAGTTCGGCAGAGCCTTCAGCGTGCTGATGTCGTACCAGTTGTAGAGGTGACCGTTCCATTTCTCAAGTCGACCGACAGTGTGAATAATCTGTGAGATGCGGCTCACTGCCTCCTTCTCGCTGATGAATTGCAGTTCTGCGGCGCTCACCACCGCAGTGAGCGAATAGCCAATGTTTGTCGGTGAGGTCTTGTAGTCGGTCTTCTTGTCACGATTCAACTGATAATTGTCGGGAATAAGCCAGTTGTTCTCTTCGGTTATCAGCTTGTCGAAGAAACTCCAGGTCTTTTGCGCCAGACGGCGCACCTCGTCGGTCTCCTTCGCGTTAAGACTCTTCTTATCCTGTGGGAATTTCTTACCCAGCCAGTACATCAGGAAGGGCGCACTGCACCAGGTCGCCATGCAGAATCCTGCAGCTCCCCAGGCGCCGATGCCCACATGGCCCAGCAGTGCCATACAGAACACCACAGCAGACACCACATAATTAATCCAGAATTTCCCCAAATAGTCGCCCAAGGTACCCTTGGTACTCTTAGAGGCTTCGTCGCTGGTAATCCATGCCAGCAGGTTCCTATGCGAAAACCACATGCGGTAGCAGGCTCGGACAGCAGCGTCGGTATACATCCACGCCTCCTTGGGGAGCAGCGCGAACTGCACCAAAGAACGGTAGATAATCACCTTGAATCCACGCATCAGCGTCATGTAGTAGCGGTAGCGCTTGCCGAAACGCGGCACCTTCGTCACCTGTCCCACGATGAAGAACACTATCGGGCTCGCCACAGCGACAAGTGCCACCAGCACAAACCACGACCCACTGATTCCTTGCTGAACTGCGTGGTTCTGCCACGCGGAGATTCCATAACCGGCCAAAATCAGAACCACCAGACTGAGGCTCAGCATCGAGCGGCGCAGGTTGTCGAATATCTTCCACTTGCCGATGGTGTTCACCTGGTTTTTCACCCTCTCACCCTTCTCGTTCTTCACCCTGTTTTTCAGCCACGGGATAATCTGCCAGTCACCGCGCGTCCAGCGATGGTGACGCTTGGCGTCGTCAATCCAGTTGCTCGGGTTGTCGTCGAAGAGTTCCACATCGTTGATGAGACCGCATCGAATATGGCAGCCCTCGATGAGGTCATGACTCAAAATGAGATTCTCCGGAAAGGTGCCCTTCAGTACCTGCTGGAACACCTTTAAGTCGTAGATGCCCTTGCCACAGAAAGAGCCCTCGTTGAAGATATCCTGATAAAGCTCGAAACTGGCCGTGGTATACACATCCAGACCACCCAGGCCGGCAAACAGCTGTGCGAAACGGCTCTTGTTGGTCACCTCCACGTCGACATTCACCCTCGGCTGCATGATGCCGTAACCACGGTCCACGCGGCGTCCATCGGGACTCAATTGTGCACGGTTCAGCGGATGCGCCATTGCGCCAATCAGCTTCTGCGCTGAATAGAGTACCAACTCGGTATCTGTGTCCAGCGTGATGATAAACTGTGGCGGCCGGTTCTGCCACTCGCTGATGGTCTCGCAGCGAAAACGCACCTGTTTCTCCTCCTCGGTGGTATTTCCCAACACCAAGTCGTTGAAGTGCAGTATGGCGCCACGCTTGCGCTCGTAGCCCAGCCAAGTCTGCTCGCCTTCGCTCCAGGCACGCTTGCGATAGACGAAGTTGAAAATATGGGCACCGTATTTCTCGTTCAACTCCTTCACTTTCTCCAAACCGGCTTGCACCACCTCGTCGTCCCACGGCGCATTAGCCTCCTTGTAAGATGCCGCATCGCCCACGAGAGTATAGTACAAATTCTGCCCATTCGTTCCACTAAAACCATCTCGCCCATTACCACGATTGATATTCGAGAGATAGTAAACCTCCAACACTCCCAGCAGTTCTTCCACCTTGGCACGGTTCTTCAGGATGGTGGGCATGATGACCATCGTGGTGTACTCCTCGGGAATCATGCCGTCCTTGAATTTCATCTTGAACGTTCCCATGGGCCTGTGCAACTTGCCCAGCAACCAGTTGAAGAGGTCTATCATCACCTGGCTCATCGGCAGCCACAGCAACACAGTCAGCACTACCCACAGCCAATTAAGCCCATCTCCATAACCCATAACCCATAACCCATAACCTATCAATGACGCCAGCAACAGACTTCCCAGCGTAACGATCCAGATATAACTATGTGCGCGGGCCTTCCAGCGTTTCGGCGGAAACAGCTGCCACCCCACATGCTCACCCTTCTCGTCAGCCTTCGCCACCAATTCCTTCACAAACTCATACTCCGACAGACGCTTTCCACTTTCCGTTTTCCACTTTCCACTTCGCAACAGCTGCACCACCTTCGCCCTGTAGTCCTCCTTCGTCTTGTCCTGCATCTCGTCGTACATGCCCGCCTTCTCGGCCTTCAGCATGCGCTCCGAATAGCTCACAGCGTCGATAAGCTCCGACAGCGGCAGACGTGTCATTTTCTTCAACGAGTTGAAGATATTCATCATCTGCAGGTTCTCCTGCGCCGCCTTGTCCAGCTCCTCCATACTCGTCTGACTCTTGTCCGTCGGCACATAGTGGTAACTCTTCTCCGCCTCCAATCGACGGCAGAGGTCAGCCAGTTCCTTGATAAGGATAGCCTTCGTCAGTGGCAACAATGCGCACACCTCTGGGTAGCTCAGGTAGTCTTTCTCTTTCACCTGCACTTGGCTCAGGTAGCGGAAAAACAATTTCTTGTCCACCTGATGGTGGCACTTCCGTAGGTAGCCCTCCAACAGCTTCCACAACACATCCACCCTCTTGCTTCCCACTTTCCACTTTCCACTTTCCACTCCCTTCAACTCCTCCTTCAGCACCTTCTCCTGCTCACTAATCATGTAGTAATTATCGAGCACCCACTCGTTGGTGCTACCCACCAGTCGCTGATTTCGTGTCTCCTCCACCAGCAGCATATAATACCGTGTAATCTCCTTTACACTGTTTTTGAACTCCTTATAAATATTCTTCATACACGCAATATATAATAAAGCAAAATGCAAAGATACAAAAAAAGTTCGATAAAGTAAAAAAAAAGATTTTTTTGGTCAGTTCAAAAACAATTCGTATCTTTGCAATTTAAATATTAATTCGGTTTTATAACTTCAAATCTCAAACACAATGAAAAAAGTTTTTTCAGCACTGATGATCGCCTTTGCGATGACAGCGATGGTTGCCTGCGGCGAAAAAGACAATACCAACAACGGTGGTGGCGGTAATAACGGCGGCGGTGGCGGCGGTACCGTCCAGACAGACTCTACTTTCATGAGCTACACCCTCATGCGTTCGCTGATAAACACTGACTGGGATGAAGCCTGCAACCGCGTGATGGCAATGGGTTTCACCGAGATCGACCCTGAAGAACTTGACGCAGAAGATGCGGAGAATGTGCGCGCCTTTATCAAGGGCAACATCATGGGCGACTACTACGCCTGCTATTTGCGTTGCGACTTTCCTGAGATTGACAACCTCGTCGGCGGTGTCGTCATGCATGAAAACCACCTCAACACCTCCAGTCAGGCCATCTGCATCGAAAACGACATCTACTTCATCAACGACGAGCTCCGCGTGCTGGCCGACTGGGAGCGCGATACATACTACTGCGGCGGCAACATCACGTGGGGTAACCTGGACAATGGGCAGTGGGACGGCCCGCACGAGACGCCCTATCCCCATGCCTCCAGCCTCGAAGAATTTATCGCCGACCTGCGTGCGCTTCCCGAACACAATACCATTACTGCCAACTGGGCCGACACCTATCTCTACAACGGATCGCACTATACAGCTTCCTGCAGTGCCATCATCAATAATCAACCTTACACCAGCCTGACAACTAATATCATCACCTTGGTGAAAGAAGACCTCATTGATTGACATACCATAATAGCAACCATATTTTGCCACCATGAAAAAACTGGCTATTTGTCTCATTGTACTGGGATTCGCGCTGACGGCTTCGGCGCAGGAATGGATGAACATCACTGACCTGCAGTATGCGGCGTCGGGCGAGTTCACCAAATCGACGGACAACCATCCCACGCACGTCCTCCAGCAGTACCTGCTCATGCCCGAGGATGCCATCGACGAGAACGACCCCCTCTACCTCCGCCTTAAAACCTTTGCCGAAGAGTATGGCCAGATGAGGCTGAACAGGGGTCTTTCCGACGGGAACAGCGAACTGGCAAAGATAAAAGCAGAAGTGGAGAAGATGATTAAGGAGCATCCCGAGCTTGCAGGCGAACTGCGTGCACAACTCCGCGAGGCGGAAAGCCAAATGGCCGAGTACAACAAAATGGGAAACCCTTCTGTCATCTCCTTCTCCGTCGACCCAGCAGCAATCCTTCGCGACCTCAAGAAGCTGGCCATCAACCACAAAGCTTACTCCCAATACCAAAGCATCGGTGGCGACCTCTATGCTGTGACTGAGGCTCCCCTCTATGGACCGCTCCCCGATTCGCACGACCCCATCATCAACCTCAACGACCAGGCCGGCTACACTTGGGGTGTCATCAACCTCAAAGGCGAGTCCATCATGGCGGCGAAATACTACAGAATCCGAGCCTACTACCCTGACGAGGACATCATCTTCCTGGAGGGGAAGGAGAAGAACGGCAGCATCAAGGCCGGAGCCAGGGGCTACGACGGCCGTGTGCGCATCCCCTTCATCTACGACTTCTTCGACAGCCGCGGCTACGGCAAGCCCTCCGCCTGCTTCAGCAAGGACGGAAAATTCGGCTTCGTGGACTACGACGGGAAAACGCTCTCCCCTTTCGTCTACACCATGGTTGACAACCGCTTCGGCTACGGCTGGCTGGTCTCGAAGGACGGGAAACTGATAGGCGTCGTCGGCGAAGACGGCCTCGAGAAGGTGAAGCCCGCCTACACAGGCCTCTACGACGATGCAAACGGGATCTTCAAAATGAGCCGCAAAGACGGCATGGTGGATGTCTTTGACGACAACTATCAACTGCTGCGAACCGAAAAAACTGAATAGAAATCAAAAAATCAAAAACAATGAAAAGACTTGTACTGATTGTATCCACCCTGATGCTTGCCGGCAACGTCGCCAGCGCACAGAGTTTTCTCGAGCGCCTCGGCCAGAAGGCCAAGGAGACTGCCGAGCAGAACATCGAGAGAAAAGTCGAACAAAAGGTGAACGACGCCCTCGACGGCAACCTGAAAGAGCAGGAGGAAAACGAAACGACGGAGCAGGAGACCGAAGAAAAGACCGCCACCGGCTGGACCTGCCCCGAATGCGGCAAGGATGGCAACACCGGCAAGTTCTGCGAAGAATGCGGAGCCAAAAAGCCCGGTCAGAATGCCGGCTGGACCTGCCCCGAATGTGGCAAGGAAGGTAACAGCGGCAAGTTCTGCGAAGAATGCGGCGCCAAGAAACCCGGCACAGGAACGGCTGCCAAGCCCAAAGCCAAGAAGCAGGTGGAGAGTGCCTACGCCAAGAGCGACTTCGTCCCCGGCGACGAAATCTTCTTCGAGGACGACTTCGCCAGCGAGAAGCTGGGCGAGTTCCCCTCGCGCTGGGACCTGATGGAAGGCTATGCCGAGGTGGGCTCCTTCGCCGGCCGCAAGGTCCTGGCCTTCACCGATGACGGCTACGGAGTGGTGATCCCGCTGATGAAGGAAAAACGCGCCTTCCTGCCGGAGGTCTTCACGCTGGAATTCGACTTCTATCTCAATGAAGTGGAAGCAGAATACGATGACAGCCAGACCAACGACCTCCACCTCACCTTTGCCAACGAGGAGAAAATCGACTGGAACAGCGGTGAGTGCGGAGAAATCACCTTCAACTGGCGCAGCGACGGTTCTTCCACCCTGTACTGGTCGATGACCAAGCCAGACAAGGAGTCGTCCACGACGGGAGAGAAACAACTGGGCCTGAATGACGCTTATTCTGATTACAACAACAAGGACAACCCCCTGAAGCCCGGCGAGTGGAACCACTTCGCCTTCTCCTTCAACCAGCGGGCCTTCAAGGGCTACATCAACGGCATGCGGGTCATCAACATCCCCGTCGCCCTGGCGCCCCGCTGCTTCTGGTTCCGGCATAACGGCACCTATAAATATTCGGGCATCTCCAACGTCCGCCTCGCCAAAGGCGCTGTGCCGCTGTACGACCGCCTGACCTCCGACGGCAAGATTGTAACCTACGCCATCACTTTCGAGACCGGCAAGGCTGACCTCAAGCCTGAATCTATGGTGGAGATCAACCGTATCGCCAAACTGATGAAGGACAAAGCCGACCTCAAATTCGAGGTCCAGGGCCACTGCGACAACACCGGCAGCGACAAGGTCAACGACCCGCTCTCCCAGAAGCGCGCCGAGGCCATTGTCGCCGCCCTTGTGAATCAGGGCATCGACAAGTCTCGCCTCACAGCTGTGGGTAAGGGTTCCCATTCCCCCATCGCCGACAACAACACCGACGAGGGCCGCGCCAAAAATCGCCGCGTGGAATTCGTCAAGAAATAAGACCTCCATCTCTCGTCTTTTTTCTAAAAATGGAGCAGCCTCTCAGTGGGCTGCTCTTCTTTATGTCCACAAAACACATAAACTCTCACTAAATCAATATGATGCACAGCATATGTCCGCTATTTGTCCGCTATATGTCCGCTTTAAAAGCGGACATATAGCGGACAAATACCATACAACAATCGAATAACTAGGTTTTAAAATGTTAAAAAAATCCCTTGGGATACTTTTTTACAATCGTTTCAAAAAAAATATGTATTTTTGCATTTTTAAATTATGTTAATTTATGAGTTTGAAGATTGTTGTACTTGCGAAACAAGTTCCTGATACAAGGAATGTTGGCAAGGATGCTATGACGGCGGAGGGGACGGTGAACCGTGCCGCGCTGCCCGCTATTTTTAACCCGGAAGATTTGAATGCACTGGAGCAGGCGCTCCGCATCAAGGAGCAGAACCCTGGCACCACCGTGGGACTGCTGACCATGGGTCCCCCGCGTGCCGGTGAGATCATCCGCGAAGGTCTCTATCGCGGCGCCGATACCGGCTGGCTGCTGACTGACAGGCTGTTTGCCGGTGCCGACACGCTGGCCACTTCATATGCTCTGGCCACCGCCATCAAGAAGATTGGTGATGTGGACCTCGTCATTGGCGGCCGTCAGGCTATCGACGGCGACACCGCCCAGGTGGGTCCGCAGGTGGCTCAAAAGCTGGGTTTGAACCAGGTGACCTACGCCGAGGAGATACTTAAGATAGAGAACGGCAAAGCTACCATCCGCCGCATGATTGACGGCGGCGTGGAGGTGGTGGAGGCTCCGCTACCCCTCGTTGTTACCGTCAACGGTAGCGCCGCCGAATGCCGCCCCGCCAACGCCAAGCTGGTAATGAAATACAAGTACGCCGCCTGCCCACTGGAGGTAGCCGAGGACGACAACCGCAAGGCCCTCCGCGCAGAGCGTCCCTACCTCAACCTCACGCAGTGGAGCGTGGCCGACGTGGACGGCGACCCCAGCCAGTGCGGCATGAGCGGCTCGCCGACGAAGGTCAAGGAGGTGCAGAGCATCGCCTTCCAGGCCAAGGAGAGCAAGACCCTCACGGGCGCCGATGCCGACATCGACGGCCTCATAAAGGAATTGTTGAACGACAAAATCATTGGCTAACATGAACAACGTATTCGTATATATTGAGATTGAAGGAACAGAAGTGCGCG
>JAEEGL014356322.1_pt1 | contig 11002 bp, 6 predicted proteins | sample 9134231 | NCBI WGS metagenome assembly JAEEGL01 (sample SAMN16246548, study PRJNA631951) | gut metagenome | biome: gut microbiome; feature: rumen; material: fiber-attached | host: Bos | place: Iran: Karaj | collected 2018-10 | reverse complement strand
TAATAATAAATCAGGTAATAAGATCACATCCAATCCTTCGGTTGACATAACGTTTATAGATGATAATGGTGAAGAAAAGACAGTAACGGCTCCAAACCTTGGAATTTATGCGCCTAGAATGTATGACACAATGAATAAAATAGACAAGGGAGTTAACATAACTAACCTGGAATGGCAAAAGATAAATGATGATACATATATGATACGTATAAGTGAGATGGCTTATGATACGGCAACGTACGAAGGATCTGATTTTACAGAAGTGTCTGATAAACTGAGGGGAGAGGTACTTGCTCTTAAGGAAGCGGGAGTTAAGAATATAATCTTTGATATGAGATCAAATAGTGGTGGAAATCCATATTTCGTAGAAGCAATTGCACAGCTCTTTGCGCCGGAAGGAGAACATTTAACATATTATAATGCAGTGATAAACGAGGATACGGCAACCTACGAAAGAGATGAGACTGGTCATTATACTATGGGTACGCCGTCGAAATACCAGGGCGAAGACCTCTGGCATGATGGAAATGTAATCCTACTGGTAAATGCGATGTGTGTAAGTGCTGGAGATGATATGACATATATGATGGGTGATTTCCCAAATGTAAAGGTCATGGGACTTACGAGAAGCAACAGTTCGTGTCAGGCTGTTACGGGAGTTAATATGGAAACAGGACTGCTTATGTTTTCGGCAGTACCGAATCTTCTCCCTGATGGTGAAATCGCGATAGATACATATTCAGATCATGTGGGAAGAACTCCATTTGACGAGAAGATTCCTTTTGATCAGAATGCCGTCACAGGTATATTTGATAATGGCGAGGATTATTTACTGGATTACGTGGCTAAATCCTTTGATTAAATGTGAAATGCCCGGCAATAATTGCTGGGTATTTCTTTTTGGTTTGTGGTATAGTTGTTATGAATAGAAAGTAAGAAATGAAAAGAATAAGATGGATATATTTAAAGATATTAATTTCAGATATCCTTTCAGGGATTATCAGACAAGAGTACTGGATCAGATGCAGTATATGATGGAGGATAACAGACTCCATGTATCTGCAGCTCCGGGAGCGGGAAAAACTGTACTTGGTCTGGAAACTATAAAGCGTCTTGGTGGCAGGGCGCTTATTCTTGTGCCTACTATCAATCTGAGGAATCAATGGAAGGATAGATTTCTGGAACTATTCATAGATGATTCTAATGCTGATCTTATGGAGTACTGGAAGGAGAATTTCTCAACAGATATAAAGCATCCCGGTCTTATCACATGCTCTACCTACCAGGCGCTTTATCAGGTTTATTCAAATGTGTCGGAAGATGACGACACCAGATATGATATAGAAAAACTCATAGCCGAGTATAAAAATCTGGGAGTTACAACTATATGTCTTGATGAAGCTCACCACCTGAAGAGAGAGTGGTGGAAGGCATTGACGGAATTTGTGCAGGGTATGGATGCTAAGCTGATAGCTCTGACTGCAACTCCGCCTATGGATACCTCTGATATAGAATGGAAGAGGTATATACAATTATGCGGTGAGATCGATCTGGAGATATCAATACCCGAGATGGTGGTTAAGAAATGTCTCTCTGCTCACCAGGATTACCTCTATATATGCAGACCTACTGATGAAGAGGAAGCTATAGTTGAGAAGGAACTTGCCCGGAACAAAGAGTGTGAAACTGAGATACTTAGGAATAAAGAGTTATATTTTACCATTAAGAATCTGCCCTTCCTGATTACTCCTGATAAATATATGGATATAGTTTTTAAATGTCCTGATTACATATCAAGAATAGTTCGATATGCGGCACTTATACGCTGTACATGGCAGGTTGAATTTGAAGGAGACAGAAAATTAGCTGAAAATGCGTATAATTCATGGGATTACCGCCTTCAAAAAAGTGTCGAGGAAGAAGTAAACAGAATACAGGATAAGAATACTTCTGATAAGGGAGTGTTCTCGATTCAGACTGAGGATGATTCCTGGTTCCTTCCTTTTATGAAGGATATATTGGAAAATGATCCGGAACATTTCAGTGATGAACTAAAGGATAGTATTAAAGAAGTACTAACTAATAATCATCTGATGAAGAATGGCAGGATCAAGCCATCATTTAGTACTGACAGATCTGATAATGTTCTTCGTGGTTCTACCTCCAAGCTGAATGCCATAGTTGAGATAATAAGGGCGGAGTCTTCCAATATGGGAAGAGATCTTCGTGCGCTTGTGCTGATGGATCATATTCGTAAGGAGGATCTGTCTAAAATAGAAACGGAAGAAGCTCTTACTGATCTGGGAGTTACAACTGTCTTTGAGAGACTCAGACGGCAGGAGCATCTGGGCAATTTGGAGAATTATTTTGCAATAAGAAATGATGAATCAGCTGATGCTGATAATGGAATCATCTACAGAACCAGATTAGGGGTTTTATCCGGAAGTCTTGTGATATTACCAGATGCTGCAGCTGATAAACTGCTTTCTGTGGATGATAAGCTGAAAATGAAAAAGATCGGGATGACAGGATATACATCCATTGAAATGAAATCCGATAATTCTGATGTTTTAGTATCTGAAGTTACTAAGCTCTTCCAACAGGGCGATATAGAGATACTTATTGGTACATCGGCTCTCCTGGGAGAAGGCTGGGATGCACCTGCCATTAATACTCTTATCATAGGCAGCAATTCCGGAACCTATGTAAAGACTAACCAGATGAGAGGCCGCGCTTTCAGAATATATGATAATGATGAGAATAAGGTGGCAAATATATGGCATCTCATGGCTATATCGAATAACAGGATATACAGCAGCGAGCTGAAGACTATGACTCAGAGATTCGATTCTATAATCGGCCTCAGCCTGGATGGGAAGAGGATAATGAATGGGCTGGATAGAATGAAGCTTGAGGACATTAGTATATATGACAGTGATAACTGGAATTCGCAGATGCTGAGTAGGGCAGCAGATCGGAACTTCGTATTAAAGAACTGGTCAGAAGTGCCCGCAATCTATAGTTCCTCTGTAGTTAGAAATGTGGTTGATATTGATGAAAGACGTTATTCTTCTGTAAATGCATTTTATGGAAGTCTGGACAGGGAACAGATGTTTGCGCTTGCCAAGGGTATATATAGCACATTAAAGGCTGAAGGATTTATATCTGGGAATTCTTCACTTCAGCTTAAGTCTGAAAGAGGAAGGCTTGAATTCTATCTGGATAATGCAAGTGAGAGAGATGGCAGACTCTATGCCCTATGTGTAAAACAGGCACTGGGTCCTATAATCAATCCTAGATGTATGATAAGGTTCGGTTTCCTTATAAAGCATTATGCTCCTGTTCCTGATGTGCTTGGCAGAAAACTTAAAACAGCATATAAGCTCCGTGATATGACGGACGGAGCTAAGGAGATAATTATGGTTGATAATGAAAAAGCCCGAAAGCTCGTCTTGAAGCAGCGTGTATATAATGGCACTGCTGAGAGAGAGGGCGTCCGGGTTGTTAAGGAATTGATCTGATCGATGGTAAAGAACCTATCAGACTGGCCTGCGAATCCCTGTGGCAGAAAAGAGACTTGTTTAAGTATATTTGAATAGAAGTATTGCCATATATCTGCTATAATCGATTTTGGTTAAATGTTACGTAGTGAAGGAGCAGAGTATGGACTACAGTGTACTTATAATCGATGATGAAGTGGAACTTGCTGATTCCACTGCAGAATATTTTAACATGTTTGATGTGAAATCCATTGCTGTATATTCAGCTGAAGAAGCATTGGATTTTTTCAAGAGTAATACTACCAAGCTTATCCTTCTGGATATCAATCTCTGGAATTCATCCGGCTTTGAGCTTTTTAAGAGGCTCAGGGCCGATTATGATATCCCGATTCTTTTTATTAGTGCTCGTTCCAGCGATGATGATATGGTTATCGCACTTAATATAGGCGGTGATGATTACATTACAAAGCCGTATTCGTTAAATGTACTCTATGCCAAGGTTAAGGTCGTACTGAAGAGATATGATAGATCAAATCAGCAGGCTGCATCTGGCAATCCTCATAATACGCAAAAAACAAATGTATATACTATCGGTGATGTGGAGATAGATACCGAAGCAGGTCTTGTTCGAAAAGCCGGTGAGCAGGTTGAACTGACAGCTATGGAATATAAATTGCTTATATTTCTGCTGGAGAATCGTAATAAGGTTATGTCAAAACAGAAGATATTTGATAATGTCTGGGAGGACAGCTTTGTGTCTGATGGTACCCTGAATGTACACCTGAGACATCTCCGTGAAAAGATTGAAGATGATCCTAATGATCCTAAGATTATTAAAACCGTTAGAGGTATGGGACTTATACTTAACTATCAGTAGAGGGTGATCTGAATGAGAAGAAATCTGGTAATACTGGTCATAGTTACATTATTGATATTAACTATTCCTTCAGTCACATATTATGTCAGTCAGGTTGATGATCCTGGACAGCTTGATGTTGCTGAGGTCAATCAGCTGATCAATGAAATTGAGAAAAGTGATGATATGTATGTGACTAAAAAGAGCGGACCCTACAGCTTTGATTACACTATCATAGACCTGGATGAAAATGTGATCTATACCAGTCTGGTAAGAGAAGAAGATGATGCGAATGCCAAAACCATCGTAGCCGCTACAAAAGAGAGGGATACGATAAGAGATATATATAAAGATGGAAAGCATGTGGGCTGGGTCATAATCTATAATAAGATCAAAGATCTGGAAATGAACTTCTATCATTTTTATACAACCCTTTTTTCATTGAGTTATATTCTGACAGTTATTCTGTGGATCACATATTCAATTGTTGTTTATTTCAGGATCATCCGTCCATTTGATAAGATGAAGGAATTTGCCGGCGCTGTTGCAATGGGTGATCTGGACAGGCCTCTTGAAATGGACAGAGGAAATGTATTTGGTGCATTTACAGAAAGCTTTGATATAATGCGTGAAGAATTAAATGCATCGCGTCAGAGAGAGTATGAGGCTAATGTAAGTAAGAGAGAGCTCATAGCTCAGCTCAGCCATGATATTAAGACTCCGGTTGCTTCTATTAAGGCTATTTCTGAGGTGCTTAGTGCAAAATCAGACCAAAACAATGATGAGTTTACAAAAACAAAGGTTGAGTCCATAGGTGCAAAGGCTGATCAGATAGACAATCTTGTTTCAAACCTTTTTGCATCCACCCTGGAAGAATTAGAACAGCTGGAAGTTAAGGCGGTAGAGGTTGAATCATTAATACTTCCTGGAATAATACAAAATGCTGACTATAATTCCAAGGTCGTATATAAGGATATTCCTGAATGCATAATATATATGGATAAGTTGAGAGTTTCACAGGTAGTAACCAACATTATTTACAATTCATATAAATATGCAGATACTGAAATCGAGCTTGATTCATATACAGACGAAGAGTATCTATATGTAAGTTTTACAGATCATGGTGGTGGAGTTCCTGAGGAAGACCTTCCATATATCATGGAGAAATTCCGTCGAGGCGCGAATGCTGAAGGCAAGGAAGGAACTGGACTTGGACTCCATATTGCACATAATCTTATGAAAGATATGCGCGGAACTATAGAATGTGAAAATGCAGATGGAGGATTCAGAGTAAAACTGGGCTTCCAGCTTTCTTAATGTAAATTAATGTTTGTGATTTTTTATTAATTTAAAATTAATGTTCCGATAAAGACGCTTAATATTTACTTTTGTATGATAGGTACATAAAATTTGTTAATTATATTTTTTGTATTTATAACAGGAGGCAGATATGAGACGTATCGGAACATTTTTAATTGCAGCTACATTGATGGCGGGAACCGTAGTAGGTGGTGGTTATGCATTACCTGGAATGGGAACTACAGTTTATGCTTCAGAGACAGATGCCACGGCAGAGGGTTCAGAACTTGCATTGGAGACAGCTGATCTTGAAGCAGAAGAGCCTGAGATTGAAATAGTAAAAACAGAAGAGAAATCTTCTAAGACGAATTACTATGCTACACCAAAGCTTGTTATAACAGGCAGAGATATCAAGGGCAATACAGTTAAGGCCGGAGATGAGTTCGAGATGGTAATTCACCTTAAGAACGAATCAAACAGCACTAAGCTTCGTAACATAAGCCTTAAGATAACTAATGAAGAGAACCAGATTACAACAGCTTCTGGATCAGATACAGTTTATATCAATGAAATCGATAAGGAAGATGGCTGTGATGTTACAATCAAGATGGTTGCAAAGGAAGACCTTGAGCAGAAGAATTATCCAGTAAAGGTTGAATATAAGTACGAAGATAATAACAAGAACACATTTGAAGACAGTGCTAATATCACAGTTCCTGTTGTACAGGAAGCCAGACTTGGTATATCAGAGAAGAAGCTCAGCAAGTCAGAGGTATTAATTGATGGTAAGACAAGCCTTTCCTTCAAGGTTAATAACATGGGACTTGATAAGCTTAGAAATGTAACAGTTGAGTTCAGTGGTGATACAATAAAAGAAATATCTTACTATGTAGGTACTGTTGAAGCTGGTGCAAGCGGAACAGTTGATATGACAATCACACCTGATCAGATCGGTGATGATGATATTCATATCAAGGTTACTTATGAGGATGCATCAGGTAATCAAAGTGAGATTGAAGATACAGTAGAGCTTTCTGTAATAGAAGAGACAGAAACAGAAGCAGAGGCAGAGGTTAAAGAGTCTAGTGTCAGCCCGGCATTTATCGGTGGCGGATTAGTATTCGTAGTAGCTCTTATCGCTATAGTAGGTGGCGTTATCAAGAGAAAGAGCCAGAAGAAATATGAATAATCAATAAATAAGGAAATTATTATGGAAGACAAGAAGACAATTATAAAAACAGAAAAGCTTTGTAAGTCCTTTTCCGTAGGTGGAGTCCAGCATCATATCATTAAGAATATGGATCTGGAAATATATAAAGGAGATTTCACTGTAATAATGGGTTCCTCAGGCGCAGGAAAATCTACACTTCTATATGCTCTGTCAGGAATGGATAAGGCAAGTCTGGGAAAGATTGATTTCTGTGAAAAGGATATAACCAAGTTTAACAGTGATCAGCTTGCCATATTCAGAAGAAGGCATTGTGGATTTGTGTTCCAGCAGATACATTTGATCGGAACCATGAGTATTCTTGATAATGTTCTGGCTGCAGGACTTCTTACAGGACAGAATAAGAGACAGCTCACTAAGAAATCTAAAGAGCTCCTCCAGAAGGTCGGCATAGAAGAGAAACTATGGAACAAGTTTCCTAACCAGTTATCCGGTGGTGAGGCACAGCGTGTGGGTATCATAAGAGCGCTTATCAATACTCCAGACATGGTCTTTGCCGATGAGCCTACAGGAGCATTAAACAGTGCCAGCAGTGATGCGGTTCTTGATATACTTACAGAGTTTAATCGTGGCGGACAGAGTATAGTAATGGTTACCCATGATATGAAGTCGGCCAGAAGAGGTAATCGAATCATATATCTCAAGGATGGTGCTATTTGTGGTGAATGCCACCTTGGTCCATATGTAACAGGTGATAAAGAACGTCATGAGAAGCTTCGTTCATTCCTTGGTGAGATGGGATGGTAATCTTGTGGAACGAAGTAGTCAAAGGATAAAAATATGCTAACGAAACTTATAAAATCTAATTTCAAAAATGACTTCCCCCACATGATCACCTTTTTCCTTATCATGGTGCTGGCGGTATTTATGTTCCATACTGGAATTGCTATATTACTGGGATATGCAACGCTGCACAGGGATAAGCAGAAGGAGTACAATTTTGCAGACCTGATAGTTCAGAGTGCGCTTGCACCAGAGGATAAGGAAAAGATTGAAGAGATCATTTCAAATGAAGAGGGCATTGAATCATACGAGAAATACTATCCTGTTATCAGACAGTTTAGTAAAACAAAAGAAGGTTCTGATGAAGAATCAAAGAATATGTATGATATGTCAACTTACACTTTGATGATACTTCCATATGGTGAATGGGGAGAGCTGGAAGCTCCGCATTTTGTGGAGTTATCTGATGAAGAATATGAAAATCCTATATATGTATCTTACTTTTATAATTCCAATCTGTTAAAAGCGAATATTGGTGACAGCGTAGATATGAAGGTTGGAGATAAGTATTATACATTCCAGGTGGCTGGTTTTTTTGAAAGCCTGCTTTCCAGTGGTAGTGGTGTGACTTATGTGTCTCCTTCACTCTATAATGAATGGAAGGCTGAGGATTATAATAATAGTGTAAAGGCTGGGGAAGTAGAAGACGCAAAGGCAGAGGAGGCAGAAGCTGATCAGGAAGAAGCTGATCAGAAAGCTTCTGTGGAGGAAGAAGCTCCAGCATACGAAACGACGCTGTTTTACATGAAACTGGCTCCGGGAGCATCAGGATCAGATGTTGAAGGACATTTGACTAAGTCTTTCAGCGAGCATGATATTAATGCTTATGCAATGGGCGTTGATATAGTAATAGCTTCCTTTACTTATATGCAGAATATGATAGCTGCTATGATGTCTGCATTTGCAATAGTTATAACTTTGATTTCGATAATAATCATATATTTCAGGATATCGAATAGTATTGAACAAAATATAGTAAACATAGGGGCGCTCAAAGCTCTGGGCTACACGGCCAGACAGATAAGACTGGCTATGGTAATAGAATTCATGCTTACTACAGCGGTTTCAGTAGCTATAGGTATTATGGCATCGAATTTTGTACTTCCTATATTTGAGTATAAGATCAGAGGCTTCAGTGGAGTTACATGGGACAGTTCACTTAATCCAGGTGCATCACTTATAACGATCATTCTTATCTTAGGTTCTGTAGTGTTTGTATCGTTCATAAGTACTAAGAACATAAAGAAGCTTGATCCAGTTGTTGCTCTTAGATTTGGTATTAATACACATAGTTTTAAGAAGAATCATGCACCTATAGATAAGACAAATGGTCCTCTTACATGGATCATGGCATTAAAGTCAGTGCTCAGTAATACTAAACAGAATGTGATACTATTTGTCGTTATGACATCGATAGGAATTGTAGCTACTTTTTCAATATTCCTTGCATATAACTGTGTATATGATCCGTCGTATCTTTACAGAATGCTGAATCTGGTTGCGGCAGATGTAGACTTTACATTTGACGAGAATACAAATCCTATAAGTGATATAGGTGCACTTCCAGAAGTGGAAAGTGTGTTCTGGACCGATACTACGGAAATGACAGTTGAAGGATATACAGCATATACAACTATTACGGATGACTGGAATTCTATATCGGACGTAAACGTATATGAGGGCCGTTCACCGAAATATGACAATGAGGTTGCAATAGGTGGCAACCTTGCAAATTCACTTAATGTCGGAGTAGGAGATGAGGTGAATATCTCCTATGGAACCCAGGACAGAGATTATATCGTGACAGGTATAGAACAGTCATCTGCTAATCAGGGTATGGATATATCACTTACAGAGGATGGAGCTATACACCTGGACTACAAACCTTCAAAGAATCATATAGGTGTCTTTGTAAAGAATCATTCTATTGATAATTCCAGGAAGCTTGTGGATGATGTCGAAGATATGTATGGCGATAAGGTCACCGGTTATGGAAATGCCATAGAGACGATTAAGAGCGGCGACGAACCTGTAGTAGCCATTGCTTCCGGAATGGTTGGAGTTATGTTATTGATCTGCGTACTTGTAATCATCCTGTCACTGAATCTGCTCGTAAAAACTCTTATTATTAAGAAGCAGCAGGAGATAGGTATCAAGAAGGCTTTGGGATTCTCCAGCAGTCAGCTTAGAACAGAGCTTGTTCTGTCAATGGTACCACAGATATTTGTTGGTGCTACTGTAGGTTCAATACTTGGATCTATGTGGTCAAATGGTATTCTTGCGGGACTTCTTTCCTCGATGGGTATTATGAGATCTAATATGGAAATGTTCTTCTGGATGCCTATTTTATCAATAATATTTGCTCTTATTGTATCAGCACTTATTATCTGGTTAATGTCCGGAAGAATCAAACATATATCTGCTTATTCACTCATTACTGAATAAATGATCGGGATAAGATTATAAGTAAAAAAGCAGATTGATAAGAATTTGTTAATAATTTAATAATTGTCTGGTAAAGAAGAATAGTAATAAACCATATATACTACAACCATAAGATGAAAAATGTTGTAGTGTATGTGGTTTATTTTTTAGGCAATTTTATAACTACTCAGTATTGATAGAAAAAGGAGTTAGAACGATGAGTATTCTCAGAACAGAAAAGCTTTGTAAATCATTTTCCAACGGGGGAGTGCAGCAGCATGTTATAAAGAACCTCGACCTGGAAATAAGAGAGGGGGACTTCACAATAATCATGGGTTCATCCGGATCCGGTAAGTCCACACTTCTCTATGCGCTGTCCGGTATGGATAAGCCGAATATGGGAAAGGTCTTCTTCGGTGATACGGAGATACAGGACTACTCAAATGATGAGCTTGCAGTATTTAGAAGAGGTAACTGTGGCTTTGTATTCCAGAGTGTATATCTCCTGGAAAATCAGACAGTCATCGATAATGTACTTACAGGTGCACTCATTGTTCAGAAGAATTCCCCTGAACTTGTTCAGAAAGCCAAGAACCTGCTTAAGAAGGTAGGACTTAATGAAGAGGACTGGAAGAAATATCCAAACCAGTTATCAGGTGGTGAAGCTCAGAGAGTCGGGATCGTAAGAGCGATAATAAATGATCCGAAGATACTCTTTGCAGATGAGCCAACAGGACAGCTTAACTCGGCATCCTCAAAAGATGTTCTAGATATCTTCTCGGAAGTACATAAGAACGGACAGACAATTGTCATGGTTACTCATGACCTTAAGACAGCTCTCAGAGGTACAAGAGTTCTCTACCTTCGAGATGGTGGAGTGGTAGGCGACTACGAAATGCCAGCCTACGG
>JAEEGL013636622.1_pt1 | contig 11002 bp, 9 predicted proteins | sample 9134231 | NCBI WGS metagenome assembly JAEEGL01 (sample SAMN16246548, study PRJNA631951) | gut metagenome | biome: gut microbiome; feature: rumen; material: fiber-attached | host: Bos | place: Iran: Karaj | collected 2018-10 | reverse complement strand
TTATCTCCAGTTAAAGCTCCTCTCTGTTTTATTGCAAACATATCTGTCGGAAGTCCCATTTCTTCGATGATCTTGTCATCTTCCCAGCATACCTTGTAATCATCTGCAAGAGCTTCATTGGATACAGGGAACGGATTAGCTTCAAGAAGGACCCATACCCTCCCGATCTTATTCATTTGTGCCATATCATCTTTTGACCATAACCTGTATTTCAGACCTTCTGTCATTCCGTTTTCTTCAAACAGAGCCTTGAATTCATCAAGTGACATTCCTCTGATGTCATCGAATGTGATATCAGAGTCGCTGCAATCAACAGGCGTATATCCTAACTCCTCGGCTGATACATATTCAGACTGCTTTATAACACTTCCCTTGATAAGGTCTGAACCTGCTATCTTGTATATCTGCTCGGGAGTTAATGAGCATTTCAGAGCTGTTCCTGTAAAGTTCGCCTCTGAAACGTCAATTCCAATAAAATCGCAGACTTCTTTTGTTTTAGCAGCATAAGCTTCCTCATACTTTTTCTGGGAAAGATCATTTTTATAAGCCCCGACCATTTCGTTGATCTCTTCTTCTGAATATACTGATGTATCCAGTGTGGTTTTATATTCCTCAGCGGCTTTATTTACCCTTGGAATAATTATTGAATAGTCGATCTTGAATGTACACCACATCATTACGTCTATCTTTTCGAGTCCTGCATCAATGTCTTTTTTCAGTTCATCTGAAATCCTGATGTTTTCCTCCGCTGCACTCGTCTGAACTATTGCGGTCTGCGGTTCAGCTGCAACAGCAGTAAACGGAACAGCTATACAGCTTGCCAGCATTGAAGCTGTAAGCAAAATATTGATCATTTTTTTCATACTAAGACCTCCTTAATAAAGTGTCGTATAAATATACGATGTTGGATAAGAATGTTTTGAATGTATCCGATGTACTCATTTGCCTTTTCACTAATTAGTCGCAGTTTTTATATCCCAAATCGCAGTTTTTTCAAAAAAACTTTTCAAGCTGCGGAAATTGTGTTATAATAACCATACCGACAGCGTTGTTATTGTACATATATTACAAATCTTAAAAATCCTTTTACAGGTGTGCGATTCTGACAGCTTTTTGTACGACTAATTAATAGAAGAATGTATACACAATTGCATTTCACGATCAATTTTTGAAGGGAGAATACTATGAAAAACGGTGCTGAATGCTACAGCCGTTTTCTCTCAGGAGATAAAAAAGCGATCGAAGAAATAATCCGCGATTATAAAGATGGACTTATTTTTTACCTTTTCAGTATAGTCGGTGATATCCACACTTCGGAAGAACTGACTATAGATACATTTATCAAGCTTTTTTCCGAACAGCCCAAATTCAAAGGCGAGGGAGCTTTCAAAACATGGCTTTACGCCATAGGAAGGCATACTGCTCTCGATCATATAAGAAAGAGTTCAAAACGCCGTGAAGTTCCCCTCGAAGAAGCAGCTGACATCTCGGGTGAAGAGAGTATTGAGCAGAGCTATATCAGCGACGAGGAAAAGATCAGGCTGCGCAGGACTATAAATCGGCTGAAGCCTGAATACAGTCAGGTATTGTATCTTATCTACTTTGAAGGTTTCGATCACGATGAAACGGCAAAGATAATGAAGAAATCGAAAAAGCAGGTCATCGACCTGCTGTACCGTGCCAAAGGCGTATTGAAAAAACAACTTGAAAAGGAGGGATATTCGTATGATGGACTATAAAGAAATGGCTGAAATAGTCACGAAGGAAGTCGATGCCATTCTTGAACGAAAGCGTATACGTGCAATGCGTATCAAACGGGTATCTCTGACTGCTTCGGGACTTTGTGCCGCTGTACTTGTCTGCTTCGGAATCTGGAAATTCCGACCTTCCATTAAAGACCCGAAAGGATATGATAATACCGATATAGCAACAACTGCCGTAACGACGACTGAAACTGCGGAAATGACCACTCAGACCACTTCCCTGCCGATCACCACTGCTGCCAAGACAGAAAAAACTACTTCAACTGCAAAAACCACTGTCACCACTGCGAATACTTCAAAAGCTGCATCAACAGCAAAAACTACCGCAGCTCTCCCTATAAGAACTACTGCTCACAGAACATCTTCAATTCCTGTAACAACAAAAAAAGCTACAACAACTACAGCAGCTTTAACGACAGTTTCTCTCCCCGTGTCAACAACAGAAACTGCTGCACAGACATCAACTACAGGCAAAGTCCACGCAACTACCTTATCCCCCACAACAGGAGTTTTCGTAGTCACCACAGCCCCTGTAACATCTACTACGACACCGCGCGGAGGAATAACTGATCCGCCGCCAAATAAAAATACTATGACCGAGATCTTCCTTGCTTCAACTGCTACAGTCGAAATAAAGAAGAACGGCGCTTACGTTGACTACGAAAAGCATAATACCCTTATAGAAAACGAAAAAATAGGTGACTTTATCAGTATTGTATCCTTAAAAATGGTACACCCTGACGGGACAAGACAAATAATATCAATGGGGGTATACGCTATAAAAGATGTGGATATGGAAGAAGCCGTTGCTTTAAGACTGGTAAACGAATACGGCTTTACCGAAGGATACTACCTGTTCACCGATCCGAACTACATGAAAAACGATAACTGAACAGCAGCAAAAAGCCCGCTCGTATGAGTGGGCTTTTTATGTGACTTTGTCACAGAATTAAAATCACATATGATATATAATATACTCGGAGGCGATGATATGAAACGAAAAGCAATTGTTGATACAAATCTGTGCGCAGCCTGCGGCTGCTGCGTAAAGGTCTGTCCGAAGTCTGCCATAAGCGTTCCTCACGGAGTATACGCAGAAGTAGATGAAAAACTCTGCATAGGCTGCGGCAGATGCGCTAAGGAATGCCCTGCAAGCATTATCACACTTGAGGAGGTAAACCATGAAAGCTAAGAAAAAATGGTACGATTACCTGTGGATATTCTCACTTACTTACCTGATACTCGGATTTGTGAATATCCTGTTTGCATGGCTGGGTATGATATGCTTCATTGCTCCCCTTGTAATATCAATAGGCTGGGGAAACAAAGCATACTGCAACAAGTTCTGCGGACGCGGACAGCTCTTTTCCATGCTGGGCGGACACTTCGGACTATCGAGAAAAACGGATATGCCGAAATGGATGAAGTCCAAATACTTCCGATACGGATTCCTCATATTCTTCTTTACAATGTTCTTCATAATGCTCTGGAACACATATCTTGTATTCGCAGGAGACCGCCCTCTCGGACAGAAAATAAAGCTCCTCTGGACATTCAAAGTGCCGTGGCACTGGGCTTATCACGGAACAATTTTTTCTGACGGTGTGGCACAGTTCGCATTCGGATTCTACAGCATCATGCTTACTTCGACCATACTCGGCTTTGTGACTATGATACTATTCAAGCCCCGTTCATGGTGCGTTTACTGTCCTATGGGCACTATGACTCAGCTCATATGCAAAGCTAAAAATGTGACAAAGTCACAGACCGCCGCTGAATAATCAGGTATAATAAAGGTACAATAAAACAGAAAGGAAGTATTGATATGGCAGTTTTGAATATCACAAAGGAAAATTTCGCAGAGATAAGAAATAGTGAAAAGCCTGTTCTTCTTGACTTTTATGCAGACTGGTGCGGACCTTGCAGAATGGTCTCTCCTCTCGTTGACGAAATAGCAGAGGAACACAGCGAGTTCACAGTAGGCAAGGTCAATGTTGACGATCAGCCCGAGCTTGCCGCAGCATTCGGAGTTTCAAGCATACCCATGCTTGCAGTTATGAAAAGCGGGACGGTTACAGCCTATGCAGTGGGAGCTCGTCCGAAGTCAGCAATCCTCGATATGTTAAAGGGTTAAATCACGCAGACGCTTCTTGTCAAGTATCCTTATCCCCTTGCGCGATACTTCAACTATACCCTCGTTAGCGAAGTATTTCAGCATTCGTGATACGACCTCACGGGCAGAGCCGATGTACTTCGCTATCTGCTCCTGAGTGAGCTGTATATTGTCCGAGCCGATGCGAAGAGCTTCATCGTGCAGGAATATTGCAAGGCGCTTGTCAAGGCTCATGAACATTATCTGCTGCATTACCCACATAACGTCGGAGAAGCGCGATACCGCTGTTTCAAGTGAAAATATCCTTATTTCGGGATTGCGCTCCGTGACCTGTTTGAATGCGTGACCGCTGATGATGCAGCATTCGCTGTCCTCCTCAGCATCTATAACAACTTCAAAGGTTATGGACTGCAAAACGCAGGAAGCCGACAGCATACACATATCGCCCTTGTGCAGGCGGTACAGAGTCACGTCCTTGCCGTCCTCTGACATGATATAAACACGGAGGCTGCCGCTGCGGACGAAGATCACTCCAGAGCATTCGCTGCCGTTGTGGAGGTTAGTACCTTTTTCGTATTGGTGTACCGCAGAATTATCGCAGATATACTTGCGGTCATCAGCTGATATTTTGTCCCAGAACGGGAATAATTCACTGTAAATTTCTTCAAACATAATTTTTCCTTTCGGAGGTAGAAAAATGAAAACTATAATCGTAGGCGGCGTTGCAGGAGGAGCTTCCGCAGCCGCAAGACTGAGACGTTTAAAAGAAAACGATGAGATAATCATTCTTGAGCGAGGAGACTATATCTCCTTTGCCAACTGCGGTCTGCCGTATTTTATCGGCGGAGAGATAACCGACAGGAATATGCTGACATTGCAGACTCCAGAAAGTTTCCGCAAGCGCTTCAATATTGATGTGCGGATAAAAAGCGAAGCTGTGAAGATATCTCCCGATACTCATACAGTCACCGCACGTAATGCCGATACGGGAGAAGAATACGAGGAGTCTTTCGACAAGCTTATCCTCTCACCGGGAGCTGAACCTATACGCCCCGATATCAAAGGCATTGAGCTGCCTCATGTATTCACACTGCGGAATATCCCCGATACCATGAAGATCAAAAACTTCGTTGACAGCAGCAAGCCGAAAAGAGCTGTAGTTGTGGGCGGCGGATATATCGGAGCTGAAATGGCAGAAAATCTTGCAAACGCAGGTCTTGATGTTTCAATAGTCGAGCTTGCCGACCATCTTATTGCCCCTCTTGACGCAGACATGGCTGCCGATGTTCACCGCTATATCAGGAGCAAAGGTGTTAAGCTATTCCTGAACAACGGCGTCACGGAGATAACCGATAATAAAGTAATTCTGAAAAATGGCAGCATCGAAGCCGATATGGTCATAATGTCCGTGGGAGTTCGTCCCGAGACTTCTCTTGCAAAGGAATGCGGTATCGCACTTAACTCGCGTGACAGCATAATAGTGAACAGCCGTATGCAAACAAATTACCCTGATATTTATGCTGTGGGTGATGCTGTTGAGGTAAAGGACTTCGTAACAGGCTCAGCTGCATTCATACCGCTTGCAGGCCCTGCAAATAAACAGGGGCGTATCGCAGCAGATAATTTATCAGGTATTCCTTCGGAGTACAAGGGCACTCAAGGCTCGGCTGTGCTGAAGCTGTTCCATATGACAGCTGCCACAACGGGACTTAACGAAAAACGTGCCTCAGCCGAGGGTATAGACTATGACAAGACCTACACTTATTCCGCTTCTCATGCTTCATATTATCCCAATGCGACAAATATGTCAGTAAAGATACTGTGGGACAAAAACACAAAGAAGCTTCTCGGCGCTCAGATAGTGGGCTTTGACGGCGTGGACAAGCGTATGGACGTACTTGCGTCAGCTATCCGTTTCGGTGCTGAAGTTACCGACCTGAAAGAGCTTGAACTCTGCTATGCTCCACCTTTCGGAAGTGCAAAGGATCCTGTGAATATGGCAGGATTTGCTGCCGAAAACGTCATTAACGGCACGGTAAAGCAGTTCTTCTGGCACGATGTTGAGAAGCTTCCGCGGGACGGAAGTGTTACTCTTCTTGATGTACGTACAAAGACTGAAATTGCTCATGGAATGATAGACGGATTTATCAATATCCCTCTTGATACTCTGCGTGATAATCTTGATAAGCTGCCTAAGGACAAGCCTGTATACGTTCATTGTCACAGCGGACTGCGAAGCTACATCGCCTGCCGAATACTCAGTGGAAACGGCTATGACTGCTATAATCTTGCAGGCGGCTGGAGGCTTTATGAATCCGTTATCAACGACCGTACAGTTCCCGAATATATATGTACTGAATGCAAATAAATTATAATGAATGCTGTTGCATTCATTATAGCATATTTTTGGAAGGAGCACAATTATTATTTATACCTGATCTTATCAATAAAAAGATATCCGCCCGTATATTACGAGCGGATTCTTTATTTATACTACGCTTTCAGATATATCATCTTATCTCAGTGCCGCCCCATTCAACAATTGTAAAGCCCTTTCTCTCAAAGGTCTCAAGCTGCTGAGGTTCAATGTCTACTGCATTGTCAAGCGGCACATATGCCATGAATACACGGAGCATACTGTCAGGTGTCGGCGAGATGTTAAGCTTAGCGGAATTCGTGTAAGCATCACTCTGAAAAGCAATGAGGTTATACTCGTTATGCTCCATTAAAGGCAGCCAGTATACGATGAATTCGTTCATCTCCTCTTCGGTAAGTCCCATATATGTAAGCTTTTCCTTGAGGAAGCTCTCGGTATCGCTGCCTGCTACACAGAATCCACTGGAGAAATCATATCTTGTGCGACAGTTTACTGCGTCCCAGAAAAGGTACTTATGATGTGTACCGTCTGCCTTGTTAAGCAGTGAACCGTCAGGATATGCTGTTACGTCCCAGCCGTTATTGTACTTGGGGTAAGTTGTGGAAAGCTCGGCTTCTGTAAGCTCCAGCTCCACATGAACATCTGTCTCTTCTTCGGGATAAAGGTATATTACGGGTTTCTTTGCAACAGCTTCAAAATATATTGTTGGAGTTACGCCGTCCTCTTTGAATGTTCTTATCCAGCCATACTGTCCGTTGTATTCGGTAAATAACCAATTATCATTATTTTTCTGATATCCATGCTCTCTAAGGCGTGACATCTGAGGTATTTCAGCTGCACATTCATAGCTTTCATCAGGTCCAAGATATAATTTCAGTCCGTCTTCCTTAACAGTTAAATAAGGAGCATATTCGATATACTCATCAGGCTCAACATAGTTTTTGGTATTTTTAGCGATAAGAGCTTTTCTCATCAGTATCAGATCAAAAATATCCAGCTCATCATCATTGAAGAAGTCAGCCGCCTGCCAGTCGGCAAGAACAGTATCGGAAGCACCAAGCAGCCATTTCTGCAGCAATAAAATATCCGATACAGTGAAATCACCGTCAGAATTTATATCACCTGTAGGAGTATATTTCAGCGGAACGATAACTTCCATTGAATTATTGGAATATACATTTCTCTCAGTACCATTGTAGTTTACCTCAAATCCTTTCGGAACTTCATATAAATTGATATTAAAGCTGCCGATATTGCTCATTTTAAGGCCTTTTGCTGCTTCATTGCTCATATCCATACTGAAAGGATTTTCGTCAATAATGATCTCTCTGTGACAATTATCCACACCGTCTGTACCTTCATTATAAAAGTCCATAGAAGCTGTCATTACAAAGGCTTTATCATAATCACTGATGTTGATAATTTTACCATTATCCGCGTCGATAAGCTTAAAGCGGATAGTATCTTTTTCGGGAATATTCTCTTTCTTTTTCAGTCTGAACACCACATCAGAAGAACCGTTGTCAAATCTTGTAACGGTCATCTGATCTTCACAAGTGATCGTGCCGTTGTAGTAGCCTGAATCTCTTCTATTACCGGGCAGTTCATAGTCGTAAGGTGCCTCCCACATTCCAAATGAAAAAGAATCTGCATTGAAGAAACCGCTGATACTATGATCCACAACGGAAGGATTTGCTTCTACATCAAGAATAGGTCCTGTAGACATTGTGCCTTCCGGTGAATGGAACTCCACATTCGTCCAGAGCATTGGGTGTTTTTCACCTAATTTGATCAGCTCGCCTGTGTCGTAGTCAAGGAGAGTAACTCTCATATCGCCTGATAAAAGAACAGTTTGTGCATCATCAAAGACTGCGCAGTTTGCAGTCCTGGTCTCTTCAACCTTATCGCTTGTATACACCGGTCCGAAATCATAGGATATCTTGTCACAGCCGTCCTTAACAGCCTTGTATGCACAGATAGTATTGATCTCTCCTCCGTCAAGAGGAACAGCAGATATGGTGCTGCAATCGCTGACCGCCGCAAGCTCAAAGCAATCTTCTCCTTTATCTTTGAGAGTCCAGTCATAAGCCGTACCTGCATTATGAGGAAGCAGGAACACAACATAATTGTCCTTGACAGATACATTAAAGTGCGTAATATCGTACATACGGTACTCTTCTGCACAATCGGGCAGCCAGCTGTAGATATCAGTCTCTATGACCTGTGTACCGACACTTGTAAAAGTATATTCCTTCTGCACTTCCGAGTCACAGATCAACTGCATTTTGAAATCAGGCTTTGATGTCGCTGCATTTTTGTACGCCAGAACTTCATAGGCAGTATCAGTGTTTTCGTTAATGAATACATTATGGTAGTATTCCGCAGGAAGTGCTGCCGTGTTTTTTATGCTGTATTTCTTTGTACTGTAAGACGGCTCCTCAAATACCACACAAAGCAGGTCAGATTCATTTGTTCCTATATGAGTCGTACCATAGGTGTTGCGGAAGCTTAAAGCGTCCTCAAAGCTCTGGGGTATCCAGTCAGGAATTGAATATGAATAAGCTTTGTCCTCTGCATAAACACTCATAGGCGTAAATGCATTCATAATATCTGCGGAAAACGGAATAATTGCTGTGGCTGCTGCTATGACAGCAGCTGTGATCTTTTTTAACATCTTAACTTCACCCTCATTCTTTGATTTTTTCAGCATATAACTGCTTATTTTAATTATACAGCGCTAATGCTGAACGTGTCAACGGAATTGAGGTAAGCTGCGTTTTTTAGCAGGTAAGCTGCAATAATTTATGCATAAACTGCATTTAACGGCACTGCTTTACCGCAAATCACATAACGTTCACCATATCAGCTGCTTTAAATGGCATAAAATGTCATTTTATTATTTAACGGAATAAACTATGGAATGTGCGGCTGAAATCGTAAACTTTTTATGAACATATATAATGCAGTTTTTTTAAGTCATAGTGTTTATTCTGTGAAGACCGAACTCACAAACCCACAACATTTATTCACACAGTTTTTATGAATGTGAAAAATGCAACACTTAAATTCCAGAAAAATTCTACATTCGTTGCAAATTTATTTCACACAGAGGAAATATAATATAATCACAGCAGCGGGAAAGACTCCCGAAAGAAAGCAAAAATAAAAATTCTGAAAGGAATAGTGAATATTATGAAAAATGAGTACAATTACACAGTATACGGCAAAAAAGAAAACAGTGAGGCAAACGGCATGGATAATAAATACCATGAATATACAGGCTTTTCAACGGACAGCAATGTAGCAAAGAAAACAAAAAGACGCATGACTGCTAAGATAGCAGCTTCGATCATGGCAATGGCTCTTGTATCAGCAGGTTCTATCGGTGTCTACCATTACGCATTCAGCCCGGACAACACACTGTCAACAGTGATTATTGAAGATACAGAGGACGAAACAGTTACAACGACTGCCGTATCTGATGTTACTATAAAAAACGTAAGCAATATCACTCCCGCAGTAACAAACAGCGATGAACTTACCACAGAGGAAGTGGTCGAAAAAGTCCTTCCTTCAGTTGTTGGTATCGAGTCCACATTCACAATGACTTCCCAGAGCAGCGGTTACTTTAATTTCGGCGGATTCGGTCAGAGTCAGCAGCCGCAGACCTCTTCGGCAACTGCTACAGGTACAGGTGTTGCCATCACAACTGACGGATATATAGTCACCAATGCACACGTTATCTATGATACTGAGTATAACGCAGGTCTGGCAGCAAGTATAACTGTTATCGTAAATGAAGAGGATCGCTATGATGCAGAGGTCATCGGATATGACACAGATTATGACCTTGCAGTTCTGAAAATAAACGCAAATGATCTTGCAGCAGCCGAATTCGGCAACAGCGATGAACTCAATCTCGGTCAGAACGTTATCGCAATAGGCAATCCCCTCGGCTTTGATCTTATGAACACTGTAACAAGCGGTATCGTATCGGGACTTAACCGCCAGATCACTATAAACGAAAAGTCAATGACACTTATCCAGACTGATGCTGCAATCAACTCAGGCAATTCAGGCGGCCCTCTCATCAACAAGAAAGGTCAGGTAATAGGCATCAACTCTTCCAAGATGTCGGCATCGTATTCCGAGGCAAGTATCGAAGGAATCGGCTTTGCTATCCCTTCAAACGAAGCTTCAAGGATAGTTAAGGATATAATGGAATACGGCTATGTAACAGGTAAGCCGCAGTTAGGCGTCAGCTGTCAGGATATTACCGAGAATATCTCAAGAATGTACAATCTCCCTGTAGGTGTATATATCGCAGCAGTAGCAGAGGACAGCGCGGCTGAAAAGGCAGGATTACAGGTCGGCGACATCATCACCAAGATCAATGATGAGGACATTACCACATATTATGAACTTACCGCCAAGAAAAATGAGCATAAAGCAGGCGAAACCATCGAGCTTACCTATGTAAGAAACGGTGTTGAAAATAAGGTCACAGTAACCCTTGACGAGGCTGTAGCTGCACAAAACTAAGCTAACTAACAGGCCCCCCCCTTTCAGGTATTATTCAATTATAACACATTCTAAAAAAGGACGGCATGAACCGAACCATAAAAAACGTACAATGACAAAAAAGGCCTCCTATGGTATAATAGAAACCATAGGAGGTTTTGTTATGGCAAGAAGTTACACACATATACAACAGTACGAAAAAGAAATACTTGAATTAAAGGAACAAGG
>JAEEGL012277627.1_pt1 | contig 11002 bp, 7 predicted proteins | sample 9134231 | NCBI WGS metagenome assembly JAEEGL01 (sample SAMN16246548, study PRJNA631951) | gut metagenome | biome: gut microbiome; feature: rumen; material: fiber-attached | host: Bos | place: Iran: Karaj | collected 2018-10 | reverse complement strand
GGAAGGGTGTTTTCAAGCAGATTTATTCTTTCATAAGTTCTACGATACAAAATGTCATCAACGGTTGGAAAAGTTGGGAATCTGCAAAAATCCTTTTCGGCGAAATATCCGATGCCGTCAAACGCTACACAGGAAAACTTGAAAAAGCAGGCCAAAGACTCCGTATGCTCGGCGAAACTGTCTATATAAAACTTAGCGACCTTACCAAAATCATAAACGACGATGCGAAGTCAAAGGCTGCCAAGGCTGCTGAGGATTTGAAAGATAAGACCAAGGCATCAAAGACCGGCAAAGTATTTAAAGTCATAGACTGGGCCATTCCTACCGTCGAACTCATTTATTATTCCATCCGCTACGCCATGGCCACTCCTGAGGAAGCTGACGATTATAAGAAGAAGGTGAAGAAAGCGGGTGAGGATTTATTCAAACAGATTTGTAACTCTGTCATCATGAAGATTATAGAGATAGCAGCCACACGTGTGGTAACAGGATTCGTAGCAGGCTCCATCGCCCCCGGTGCAGGAAACGTCGTGGGCACGGTCATCGGCATCATTCTCACAGTCATAGACATTGTCCTCTACATCATCTTTGGCAAGACGGTCGGCGACTATATCTGGGATGCCATATCGCCTACATTAAAAGCCATCGTCAACAATTTCTCGGAGATAATGGAAAAAGCGCCTGTCTATTACGACAATGCATACATGGGCTTAAACGGCAGACGCAGTTATGGTCCTAAATATTGATAGAGCGTGCGTTAGTTTGGCCACAAGAAATAAGTCCAAATAGTCGGCTTACATTAAAAAAAAGCAAAATAATTGCACGGAAAGAATATTCTTTGTACCTTTGCATCACTAAACGGCAACGGTATGTCGCTGTGAATGTAAAGGTGACAGCATGGAAATAATCGAGCGACTCGACACCATCGGCACAAAGACCCTCTCGGAAGTCATCCGTAGAGGGCGTGTTTGCATGAAGAACGAGAGCATCAATGAACAAAGAAAAAAGGATTAATGAAAAAGACAATCATATTCCTTCTCCTGGCGATTATGGGCCTGAACGCCTGGAGCCAGTCGGCCAGTGACATCCTGGCCTATATTGAGAAGTACAAGGGCATCGCCCTGGAGCAGCAACGCCGTCATGGCATTCCTGCCACCATTACGTTGGCACAGGGCATCCTGGAGAGCGGCGCCGGCAAGAGCGGCCTGACGCGCAACTCGAACAACCACTTCGGCATCAAGGCCTTGGGCGGATGGAGCGGTGGCGTCTACAAGGCTTGGGACGACGAGCCACAGAAAAGCTCGTTCCGCGTCTACGCCTCAGCCTCCGACTCATTTGAAGACCACTCAAAGGTGCTGCTGGCACCCCGTTACCGCTCGCTCTTCACAAAGAGCATCTACGACTATCGCAGCTGGGCCATCGGTCTGCAGAAGTGTGGCTATGCCACGGCAAAGAACTACGCCGTGGCACTCATTGGCTTCATCGACACCTACAAGATCTACGCCGTCAATGGTGGCGTGAAGCTACGCGCAGGCAAGACCATCGTCATCAAGCAGAATACCAGCTCGGCAGCACCCGTCTTCGACGACGATGTCGTCATGGACGACGACGAGGTAAGCGAAGAGGAGCAGACCGTGAAAGAGGTAGTCACACGCTATGTGGTGGACATCAACGATGTTGCCTGCACCATCCTCTACCCTGGCACCACCCTTTCAAGCATCTCCATGCAGTACGACATTCCCAAGGACCAGCTCTTAGAGTTTAATGAGGTGGTAGTGGAAGAGGAACTACATGAAGGCGACATCATCTTCCTTGACAAAAAGAAAAAGAAGTATACAGGACCGAAGGACTTCTACACCGTCCGCGAGGGTGATTCCCTCTACGGCATCTCACAGCAGTTCGGCATCAAAGTGGCAAACCTGGCTAAGATGAACCACATGGAAGTGTCAGAAAAAGTGATGGAAGGTGACAAGATAAGGCTTAAGTAATGCACAATGCTTAATGCATAATGCATAATGCATAATGAATAATGCTTAATGCTCAATTGAATAGATTTACTATAAATAAATCTCAAATCTCAAAACTCAAATCTCAAATCAAAATAAATCTCAAATCAAAATAAATCTCAAATCAAGATAAATGCTTAACATTGAAGAATACATTGCCAGCGGCAAGGCCTTCGACGGCCACTACAAACTGATTCGTCCACTCAGCACCAGCGGCGGCACTGCCGACGTGTGGCTGGCCCTGGACCTGAACACCGTCAACGACGTTGAGAGCGTAGGCGACCTCAAGGGTCTCACCGATGAACAGATAGAAGAGATAGGTCTCGTGGTGGCCATCAAGGTTTACCGTCCCCAGAACGCACTTGACATTGAGGGCGAGCAGCGTTTCCGCGAGGAGTACATGATTGTGTTCAACTGTCACCACACCAATCTGATTCACCCCACCCATTTCTCCATCTTCCATGAGGTGCCCTATCTGGTGCTGCCTTACTGCAAGAAGGGATCGGCCGAGCGACGCATGGGGCAGATCAGCGACCCTGACGAGCTGTGGAAGTTCGTTGGCGACGTATCCAGTGGCATGGCCTACCTGCACGCCCTGACGCCGCCCATCATTCACCAGGACATCAAGCCCGGCAACGTGCTCATCGATGACAACGACAACTACTCCATCACCGACTTCGGTATCAGCGCCAAGTCAGGCTCCAGTGGACGCGACACCTTCGAGGATGAGGAGCGCAGTGGCACCATGGCCTACATGGCGCCTGAGCGCTACCGCGAGGATGCCCAGCCCACGCCAGCCGGCGACGTATGGGCCATGGGCGCCATGCTCTATGAGATGATAACGGGCAAAGTGCCCTTCGGCGAGGAGGGCGGCTGGGCTCAGGTGCAAGACCCCACCGTGATGCCCGAGATGCCTGCCGACATACCTGTTGACGTGCAACGCCTCATCACCGCCTGCATGGATTCCGACCCCGAGAAGCGCCCCACGGCAGAGTATGTCAGCCGTGCCGCCGCTGCTCACCAATACCCCCTGAAACCCAAGAAGACGGGACTCATCATCGGACTGAGTGTTCTCGCCGCTCTGATTATCGGCGTGGCCCTGACCTATTTCCTCCGCTCACCAGAGGTGCAGGTGATTACCGAAGAGGCCCCCACACGTCCCAATGAAGAGATTTTTGAAGAGGCAATGGCCCTCGTCAGCCAGAACAATGCCGACTCGCTCAAGGCTGGGCTCCATCTCATGGACAGCCTCAGCGGCAACAAATATGTGCCCGCCATCTATGAGATGGGCCGCACCTACGGATGGTTCAGCGAGGAGTACGACTCCGCCTCAGTGGCTCGCAAGCGTCTCTTAGGCATTCATATGGACAATCAGTATCTGCCCTTGGACCGTGAGATGAGCAACGCTGCCATGACTTACTTCAACCAGATTAAAAACATCGGCGACTCGGCCTATGCCGATATCAACGCCGAGTCAACCTATCGTCTGGCCTGCTACTGGGTAATGCCCAACAACCTCTTCCAGCCCGACCTGAAGAAAGGCAAGGAGTTGCTTATCGCCGCGCGCGGATGGGCCGAGCTGGCCGGCAAGGAAGAACTCGTCGAATACATCGACCAAGTGTTGCCAACCTTCCGTTAAAGCCATTCGCATACCCAGCACCTCTGAAAGAGCATAACCATGAAGCGTTTTGCCTGCTGCCTCATCCTGTTACTATGCCTCGGCAATGCCAAGGCACAGGTGGCTCAATGGCTCATATCACTTGAACAAGACAGCATTGCCATGCTGTACAACACCGACCTTTTGTCAACATGGCAAGGCAACGACCAGTATATCTGGACTAAAGACGGAAAACGCCTTGAAAAGATAACTGACCAGCTTCACCCCTTTACCAACGGCTATGCCGTGGCCACCAATCGTAAGACGGGTTGTGTCACGGCATTCTATGATTCAACGGGAGTAAAGAAATCGGTCAGCAATAGCGCTATCATGCCAGGATGGAACCATACCGAATTTCACGACGGCTACCTCCTGGTGAACGATGGCGCGGTCTTTTATTACATGAACAACAAGGGCGCCATCCACTTCAGGGCTCATCACAAAGCCTATCCGTTCAACAACGGCTACGCCCTTTGTATCAATTACGAGAATCCACAAAAGCTGAAAAAACCTGTGTACCAACTTCTTGACACGAACCTAAAGCCTGTGGTCTTGCGGTGGAAGGACAAGGAGATTGATACTGATGACATCGAATTCATCTCGTCGGTCAACGATGCCGGCATCGGTATTGTTGAGGCAAAAGGCAAGGTTTACTTCTTCAATGCAGAAAACGCCGAGCTCAAGCCAGTCATGGGGACACCCGACGATACCGACATGAAAAACCAGGCACGCCTGGACGGTAGTCTGGAAGAGGATTTGACCCAAGTGAACGACACCACGCTTCAACTGACAGCCAAAAGCGGTAAGCGCGGTAGTGTGGCCATCACTTTTGACAATCTGCTAAGACCCGTCACCATCAACTATTCAGGCAATGTGCATCATTTTGAGAAGAAGAAGGTCCCCGCCATCCAGCTATATCCTAAGCTCAGCATCGTGACAGGCAATGATGGCAAGGCAGGGCTGAATTGGGACAATGATGAGATGTTGCCGCCACAATTTGACAGCATTCCAATGCGCTTCGATGACAAGGCCATTGTCGTGAAGGATGGCAAGTACGGATTGCTACAGATACATCGTGACGACAAGATTCGGATACGTCTGAACAATGGCGAGCCCATAGGATTCCGGCACCATCGGTTTGACTCTGACATCCGTATAGACATGCCTTCGTATGTCTCGCCAGCCACCACGAGCATCGAGACAACGGAAGAGAGTGGTTGCCAAGTAGACAAGATTCCATACGAAATGAAGGAAACGAACTTCGGAAACTATGCCAGCTACCGATGCGAGCTCTTCATACCCGACAACCTGACTGATGAAGCCATTGACATTACCTACCCCACTCACGTGGTCTACAACCAGCTACGCTCTCCTGCCATCGACATGAAAAGTACCGCATGGCATATGAAATACTATAATGTCGACATCAACGAAGATTATCAATACATCACCAACGGCACGCTGTTTTTTTCCTTCAATGTCACCGCTGACCGTGAACCGGGCGAAAGCATTTATCCTCATGAGGCATTTATCATCGCTGACAGTCTAAATGCATCAATTACTACTCGCGTATCCGAGACTCGCTATAAGGGTCAGTTGTCTGGCCTTCATGAAGGCATCAACACCTTCGTCATAAGGATTGTTGAAAAGGGGTGTCCGCCTTCCGACTTTACCTTCGAAGTGAATTACATCTCACGCCCAGCCAGAGGAGAGAAGAAAGTAACCATGAAGAAAAAGAAAAAGGAGACACCCATGAAACTAAGATTCTGATGCTAAAGCGACCATACTAACATAACTGATGCGAAGGCGACCATTCTATCATAGCTGACGCCAAAGAGACCATTCCCACATCAATTAACCATTTCAACAAACATAAACGCAATGAAACGATTCACGTCCATACTCTTCTCACTGCTGTGCCTCGGCTATGCCCAGGCACAGGTGGTACAATGGCTCGTCCCACCCGAATATGACTATATCGCCATGCCGAGTAGCGACGAGGGCAACCTCATCGTGGCCCAGCAGGGTTTCAACCACCACCTGTGGACCATGGACGGCAAGTGCGTGGCCAAGGTCAGCGACGACCTCTTCCCCTATAGCGAGGGCTACGCCGTGGCCACCGAGCCCGAGACGGCCAACCTCACGGCCATCTATGATGCCCGAGGCAACAAGACGTCCGTCGCCGACTATAACCTCCAGTTGGGCTGGGGCTACACCTCGTTCCAAGACGGCTTCCTGCTAGTACACGACGGCAACTACTTCTACTACATGGACCCCAACGGCGGTGTCGACGAAACGCCCTACTACCGCGCCTACCCCTTCTCACATGGCTATGCCGTGGTCTACTCGTTCGAGAACATGAAGAAGCTGAAGGACCCGTTCTGGCGCTTGCTCAATGTCGACCTGGAGTCAGTACCCCTGGTCTACGAGGGCAAGGAGTTCCGCACCGAGGACATTGAGTTCATCTCATCCGTCAGCGACAAGGGCGTGGCCATCGTCGTGGCAAAGGGCAAACTCTATTACTTCAATGCCGCCACGAAGGAGATGACACCCCTGATGGCCAATGATGATGACACGAACATCAAGGACCAAGGGCGCCTGGACGGTAGCTTTGATGAGAGCATCCGTCAGATGGGCGACAGCTGCTTCGTCATGAAGGCTAAGAGTGGCAAGAGCCGTCTGACCATCCTCTTCGATGCCATGACCTACAGGCCCATCAGTATCAGTAACGAACAGGGTAAGCGCATGCTCAAGAACGAGGCCGTCACCAGTAGCAACCGTGGAAGCCAGCTGAAGGGCGTCAAGGACAACGCAACGGGCAAATTCGCCCTCTATATGGGCGATAGCTTACTGCTGCCCGCCCAGCTCGACATGGTAGAGAAATGCATCGGCAACGACGCCTGGGTCGTCTTCAACAACAAGACGGGCCTCCTACGCGTTCATCCCGACGACCACTTCACCTTCTTCTTCAACGAAGGGAAGCCTGTTGCCTTCCGCCACAAGCTATGCAACACCACCATCCGGCTGAACATGCCTGCCTACGTCGATGCCAGTGCCACAAGCATTGAGATAGACCCCAGCACGGGCTGCGAGATTGACAAGCGCACGAAGGAGGCCAAGAACAGCAATGACGGCAGCTACGTGGAATACAAGTGCGCGCTCGACTGCCCGCCCGACATCACCCATAACTACAAGGACCTCGTCTTCCCGGCCTATATCGTCTATCAGGGGCTGCGCACCCCCATGACACAGGCCCAGGCATTGGGCTGGCACTCGAAATACTTCACCGTCGATGTCAACCAGAGGGAAATCCAGATGACAGGCAACACCATTACCTTTAATGTTAACATCACAGCCGACCGCTTACCGAACGAGGAGGTCTATCCCTTCGTTCCCTCGCTGGCCACCGAGGGACTACGCTATGCCATGAAGAACATCTCCGACACACGCTATGAATGCACCGTCTACGAACTGAAGAAAGGCATGAACAACATCATCGTGCGTGTTGAGGAGGAAGGCTGCCCGCCGTCCGACTACACTTTCGAGGTGAACTACACACCACAAGCCGCGCAGACACAACATAAGGTTGTCATCAAGAAGAGGGATGATCCCACACCGCCGCCACCACCCGTCAAACCCATTATTTTGCGCTTTTAAGAAATTAGGAGGACCTGTAGCCATGAAGATAAACATTACCGCGACCACCGACATCGGTAACAATCGTGATATCAACGAAGACGCCTTCGCCTTCTGTCCTGACCTGACAGACCCCGACTGGCACATGACGCGTACCGGGGGCTACCTGCCCTTAGGGCCGTTGGGGGCACTCATCATCGTAGCCGATGGCATGGGTGGCACCAACGCTGGCGAGGTGGCCTCGGCTGTAGCCATCGAAAGCATCAGCAAGACCATCACGCCCGAGGCCGCCAAGGCGGTTGCCTCCGACGATGAGAAGGCACTGCAACTGCTGACCTCTGCCATCGTGGACGCCGACAAGGCCATCAACCAGCACATGGTGGACCACCCTGACACCGTTGGCATGGGCACTACCATCGTCGTCTGCTGGATTATGGCAGAGAAAGCCTACACCGCCTGGTGCGGCGATAGCCGTTGCTATCTCTACAACGACAAGGGTCTGCAACCCCTCACCAAGGACCACTCCTATGTGCAAGAGTTGGTCGACCGCGGTGAGTTGTCAGAGGAAGAGGCGTTCACCCACCCTGACAATAGCGTCATCACCCGAGGTCTGGGCGGCTTCGACACGACGGTCACCCCCGACACCACCACCACGCCCGTCAAGGCCGGCGACATGTTCCTTGTGTGTTCCGACGGCCTTTGTGGCTATTGCACCAACGAGATGATAGCCAAGGTGATGGCCGATAGCAAGGCCGACATTGACCAATGTGCCGACCAACTGTTGTGCACGGCGCTCGAAGTGCCTGGCGAGGACAACATCTGCATCACCATCGTCTCGCTACTTGACGACGATGACGAGCGCGCCACCCCACCCTCGCGCTTCCGTGCGTTCCTCAAGAGAGTTTTTGGATAATACTCATCATACATATTCACAAACACAAAGCTAATTGCAACAATGAAAAAAATCAGAGCCGCCGTAGTAGGTTACGGCAACATCGGCCGCTATGCCATCCAGGCATTAGAGGCTGCCCCCGATTTCGAGATTGCCGGCGTGGTACGCCGCAACGGAGCAGAGAACAAACCCGCTGAGCTGGCCCCCTACGAGGTGGTGAAGGACATCCGCGAACTGAAGGATGTTGACGTAGCCATCCTCGCCACGCCCACCCGCTCATGTGAAGAATATGCCAAGAAGATTCTGCCGCTGGGCATCAACACCGTCGACTCCTTCGACATCCACACCCTCATCCGCGACTACCGCCGCACGCTGATGGAACTGAACAAGCAGACGAACACCGTGAGCGTCATCGCCGCTGGCTGGGACCCGGGCAGCGATAGCGTCGTGCGCGCACTCATGCAAAGCCTTGCCCCCAAGGGACTCTCCTATACCAACTTCGGCCCCGGCATGTCGATGGGCCATAGCGTCTGCGTTCGCTCGAAAGCAGGCGTGAAGAACGCGCTCAGCATGACCATCCCCCTGGGTGAAGGCATTCACCGCCGCATGGTGTACGTTGAGCTGGAGCCGGGAGCCAGCCTCGACGAGGTGACCGCCGCCATCAAGGCGGACCCCTACTTCGCCAGCGACGAGACACATGTCTTCCAGGTGGATAGCGTCGACGACGTGCGCGACATGGGCCATGGCGTCAACCTGGTGCGCAAGGGTGTCAGTGGCCAGACGCAGAACCAGCGTCTGGAGTTTAACATGAGCATCAATAACCCTGCCCTCACCGGTCAGGTGCTTGTCAACGTGGCACGAGCCACCATGCGGCTGACACCCGGTTGCTACACGATGATTGAGATTCCCGTCATCGACATGTTGCCCGGCGACCGCGAGGAGCTGATTTCACATTTAGTTTAACAATAAGAAATGAAAAAACTATTCCTTACAAGCGTCGTGCTGCTCATGGCCCTCATGGCCCAGGCACAGACGAAGATTGCCCCGAAGCTGGAGAACGGCTTCAAGGCCGTGTACACCTCAAAGAGCACCATGAGCATAACGGGTGCGGCAGAGATTACCGTCACCAATGAAGACGAATACGCCGTGAGCGACGTCACTGCCGACGGTGCCGTCATTACCGTTACCAACCTCTCCATGAGTCCCATCGATGCCGAAGGCGTTGACCCCGTCACCTTCATGTTGCTCAGCGCAGGGCACATCATGGAAGGCACCACGACCAAGGTACAGGTTGATGCCAACGGTGCGCCCCAGAAGATTCTGAACCTCGAGGAGGTGAAAGGCAAGGCCAAGGAGATGATGGAGAAGAGCGTCACCGCCTTCTTCGACGCCCACGCCGAGCTGGCACAAGTGATGCCCAAGGAGAAGTTCTTGGAGCAGCTCACCAATCGCATCGACGAGGAGACGCTCCTGGGCACCTTCGACGTGCTTGCGCTCAATGGCAAGACCGTGGCCAACGGCTATCAGGACACCTATGTCAACGACGAGGGCATCAAGATGAAGCGCATGTACTTCGTTTCCGGAAACAAGATTATCAGCAATGCCAACCTCGACATGAGCAAGGACGAACTGAAGGAGTTTATCATCAAGCAGGTGGAGGAGCAAGCTCCCGAGCAGGCCGAGATGATTAAGCAGAACATCGACATGGTGATGGGTCAGTTGAAGATTGAGATGACCGAGAAGCACACCTATGAGTTACAAGACAACAAGTGGCCCGTCTCCATTGTCTCCGAGCAGTCGCAGGACAGCATGGGCCAGGCCATGAAGGTGTCATCAACCGTCAGCCTGAAGCAATAAGCGCCACGTCCCCAACGGCCACTACAAGAACAGCCGCGCTCTTTCGCATGAAGAGCGCGGCTGCTTTTGTTGTACGTGGAGAGGCTATTCGTTCCAGGTCTGTCCCAGGTCCCAGTGTGGGGCTCTCTCCGTTACTTTTTTTTCTTTCGGTTGGCAGCCATCACTCGCATACACTCTTGTAGCATCTCTTCCGACATCTGGTGCACCTGTATCACGGCTCAGCCTTCTTGTCGTAGGCGTGCACGGGATAGTCGATGGTGTAGTGCAAGCCGCGGCTCTCCTTGCGTTCCAGGGCGAAGCGGGTGATGAGGTAGCCCACGTTAATCATGTTGCGTAGTTCGCAGATGTCCTTCGAAGCCTTCACGCGCTTGAAGAGACGCTCGGTCTCCTCGTAGAGCATGTCGAGACGGTCCCAGGCGCGATGCAGGCGGAGGTCTGAGCGGACAATGCCCACATAGTTGGCCATAATCTGGTTGACCTCGCGGACGCTCTGGGTGATGAGCACCTTCTCCTCGTTGGTCATCGTGCCCTCATCGTTCCATTCGGGTATCTTGTCGTTGAAGTCGTAGAGGTCGACATGTTTCAGCGAGTCCTTAGCGGCCGTGTCAGCATAGACCACGGCCTCAATGAGCGAGTTGGAGGCCAGACGGTTACCGCCATGCAAGCCGGTACACGAGCACTCGCCGAGGGCATAGAGGCGTTCTATCGAGGTCTGTCCGTTGAGGTCTACCTTAATGCCGCCGCACATGTAGTGGGCAGCCGGGCGCACGGGGATGTAGTCGGTGGTGATGTCGATGCCCATGGAGAGACACTTCTGGTAGATGTTGGGGAAGTGGTGGCGCGTCTCGGCGGGGTCTTTGTGGGTGACGTCGAGGCAGACGTGGTCGATGCCGTGAATCTTCATCTCCTTGTCGATGGCGCGTGCTACGATGTCGCGTGGAGCCAGGGAGAGGC
>JAEEGL012271026.1_pt1 | contig 11002 bp, 8 predicted proteins | sample 9134231 | NCBI WGS metagenome assembly JAEEGL01 (sample SAMN16246548, study PRJNA631951) | gut metagenome | biome: gut microbiome; feature: rumen; material: fiber-attached | host: Bos | place: Iran: Karaj | collected 2018-10 | reverse complement strand
GTCCGAAGGCGATGATCCCGAAGCCTTTTTCTCTTGCCACATCGGTCAGGCCCTGTTCTATGGATCTGTTGAACATGGAATAATTGGGCTGATGGATCAACAGATGCATCCCCAGTTCTTCCATGACTTCCGCCGCTTTTTTCGCCTGTTCGGCGTTGTAATTGGAGATACCGGCATACAGGGCCTTGCCGCTCCTGACGATATCGTACAGTGCACCCATGGTCTCCTCAATGGGCGTATCCGGATCGGGCCGGTGATGATAGAAGATATCCACATAATCCAGATGCATCCTCTTTAAGCTCTGATCCAGACTCGCAATAAGATACTTGCGGCTTCCGTGATCACCGTAAGGTCCCGGCCACATGTCGTATCCCGCCTTGGATGAGATGATCAGTTCATCCCGGTAAGGTCTCCAGTCCGTATCCATATGCCTGCCGAAGTTGCGCTCCGCCTCCCCGTAGGGAGGTCCGTAATTATTTGCCAGGTCAAAATGGGTAATGCCGTTGTCAAAAGCGGTACGCAGGATCTGCTGCTGTACGCCGAAGGGCGTGATGTCTCCGAAATTGTGCCATAACCCCAGTGACAGAGCCGGAAGCAGAAGGCCGCTCTTCCCGCACCTTCTGTAGGGCATCTTTTCATAACGATCTTTGTCTGCTGTATACATCTTCCCGATCCCCCTTGAGATATTCTGGTCCGCCCCATTGCGGTCCTTCCCATTTTACCATTCCCCGGCGCACTTTCCAATGACCCGTTCCCTCATGCAGAGATTTTTTCCTTTTCAATCCCCGGGCAGTTATTTTTCAGAAACGGAATACCGATATATAATAAAAGAGATAAGATACGGGAGGCCCGTCATGGGAAATAAAAGAAAAAGGGACAACAGAGGATTTTCACTGATCGAACTGCTCATCACCATCGCGATCCTGGCGATCCTTACAGCGGTCATCGCACCCCAGTATATCCGGTATGTGAACAGATCCAGGCAGGCTGTGGACAAACGGAGTGCCCAGACCATCTGCCGGGCATTCGAGTATGCCTTTCTTTTTAACCAGGCTTCCTATGACCTCTATCAGTCCTGGACCGGTGTGCGCATGAAGAACCTGGTGGCCACCGTGGACGGCAAAGAGGAAAAATACGATGTATATCTGGTGCTTTCCACCGAGACCAACGGATTTTTCTCCGGCGGAGAAAGCAAGTTCAAACAGGATCTCGGAAACGGTCTCTGTTTTTACGACATCATTAACGAAGAACTTGGGATCTATTATGAGAAAAAAGGGGATGCCAAAAAAGCAAAGCAGAAGAACAATATCATGATCCCCAAATATACGGTAAAAGGGCCCGACGGCAAAACGGACATCGACAGATGGCGGGTGGTCAAACGGGTATCGGACGGACGGATCGAGGTCTGGTCGGCCTATGACCTTCATGACGGAAAAAGTTACGGCGGAAAACCCTGCTACAGGGTATATCCGGATCCGGATGACGTTTATACAAAATCCCGGTAGGAACTATTTTTCGATCACCGTGTAAGTATCCCGTTTCTTTTTTGACTCATATAGTGCTTCATCCGCGGTGCCGATGAGATTGTTCACAAGTTCCGTACCCAGAGCGGCTCCGAAGCTCATGGTGATCCGGACTCCGGGATCGTCCTCAATGACGATCCTCTTCAGGGCAGTCTGAAACTCCGACAGTTTATGCTCCAGATCTTCCCTCGTGATATCGAAGAATACCATCATGAACTCATCCCCGCCGTAACGGATGACCACGTCTTCCTTTCGGACAGACTGTTCCAGGATTTCCGCTACTTTTCTGATCGCTTCATCTCCGCCTTGATGGCCCACCGTATCGTTGATGATCTTGAACAGATCGATATCCGCCATGACAACGGCCTTACAGGGTTCGAAGATCAGCTTATCATCCAGGTATTTTCTGTTCCGGATCTTTGACAGAGAATCAATATAGATCTCCGTCTCGAATTCGGAGATCTTTTTCTGCTGGGCAAGACTCTGCAGCTTCGTATCCGTGGTATCGACGCAGCCGTATACGATGTGGGCGATACTTCCGTCTTCATTGCGGTCACCGATGAGAAAGATCCCGTTGAACCAGCGATGAGCGCCTTCGCTGTAAAACTCCAGGCTCGTGGATCCGTGTTCCTCAAGGGCAGTCAGGATCTTATCCTTATCCAGCCAGTCCATCAGGCTTTTGCGGAAACTTTCGGCCACCGATGCTTCCACGTTGTTCTTGAGAAACCGGAGAGCATCCGGATCCTTGGGAACCGCTTCCACATACTCATTGGTACTGATCATGCGGTAACTCATATCGCTGACATCGATAAATATGGAGAAATTAAAGACCCTGCCGATGGCCTCGATGATCTTTAAATGCTCCTCCAGTTCCTGCTGGGCGGTGATATCACGGTAGCACCCCATATAGATCTCCAGGGATCCGTCATCCGGACGTCTGATAAATCTTCCCGCTCCGGTGACCCAGATGATGCTGCCGTCCTTTTTCTGCATCCGGTAGGTCGCGTGGGTGATATCCGGCAGGTCACGATGAATGCGGACAGAATCCCAGAACAGTTTCACGATGCCGTCCCTCTCTTCCGGGACAAGGGTCTTCACCCAGCTGTCAAACTCATTCGGCAGATCTTCCAACCCGTCATATCCCAGCATCTGTCTGGTCTCATCATTGAACTCAAAGCCGAGCATGTTCTCGTCACGGTCAAAAGTACAGAAATACATACCCGCTTTTAATCCCTTGGCGAACATATCCTCTCTGAACTTGGCGATCCGGTATTTGTCGTTCGCTTCTTCGATCCTTCGGTTACACTCCGCAAGAAGTTCCCGCTGTTCCTCCGGGTAGGCGGAAAGATCAAATAAAGGTGTCTCATCGTCTATACTGATACTGGCTTCGGCCACAAACTGCCCCACACCGTGATCAATGCTGCTGGCTATCTCGTTTTTATCCATGGATCTTATCGACTCCTTTGAGCACATGATAATTTATTATACGATATTATTATGCTTTTGCCTAGAGAAGTCAGTAAAAAGCACCTGCCCGCAGACAGGTGCTTTCATCATTTCATCAGTCAAAACAGATCGGGCTCAGGTCAGAACGTGATGAAATCCACGATCTTACCGTTTCTGCAGGAACAGATCCCGGCGTACCATATTCCTGTCTGACCGCGTATTCCGTTTTCTTCAAAAGAAAGGCTTTTATCCGCTTTCCCCTCTCCGGTACCGAACGTGATCATCCCGGTAAGGGTCTGGATGTTACCGCCGTTTTCCGGATCCAGCGGTTCGACGGAAAGATCGAAATCATGATCAAGGGAATAGAATTCATAAGTGACGGTAACATTCCGGATCCCGTTCTCATCATCGAAAGCCTGATCCTCCCTTTTATAAACGAGGGTCCCGTTCTCATCGTATCCGTTGATGATATGACCTGTTTCATCGGGTTGATCCGTCACCCCCGGAATATCCAGGATCTCAACCACATCGGGATTACCGTCTTCATAAATAAAATTCAGGGTGACCGCAGCCGGCACACCCGACTGTGCCGCAGGTTTTTCTTCCGCTGTGTCGGATTCGATCTTTTCCACATGAACGAGTTCCTCCGACACTTCCGGAACATCGCTTCCGCATGCATTCAATGCCGATGCAAGCAGGATCATACCGATCACGGCACCTGTTCTCTTTTTCATAATTCTCCTCCTTACAGGATATATTTTCCCTTCCCGACGGTTATGCTCTTTCCGTCAATGATGATCTTTGTTTCCACCGGAGTCTCGATCTCGTAGCGGATACCGTTCTCCGTATATTTCCAGAAGGAACTGATCCTTCCGTGTACCGTATCAAGAACGGCCCTGAGACTCTCCAACCGTCTGTCCGGATGCGGTTCGATCCGCGCCGTGGCAAAGCCGGGGGAAGCGGGCTTTATGCCAGCAGCCACACCGAACACCCAGTCCGCTACCGATGCGTAGGCGTAATGATTATAGGAATTCATATCATCATCCCAGAATGTTCCGTCGGGTTTGATCCCGTCCCAGTGTTCCCAGACGGTGGTCGCACCCTTTGACACCGAATACAGCCAGCCGGGGTATTCTTTCCGCAGCAAAAGCGACCATGCGATATCCGAATATCCGTACCGGGAAAGCTCATGCAGCAGATACGGCGTTCCCACAAGCCCCGTCTGCAGTTTCATGCCGCAGTTTCGGATCTGTTCCGCAAGCGCCCGGGCAACGGCATCCGGATCCCGGGTCAGATCAAAATGAAGAGCAAGGACTTTTTCCGTCTGTGTATTCAGTTTCTCTCCGAAGGTTTTCCGGAACGCTTCCACGATCCGGTCATGAAGATCCTCGTATTTACTCACATCCTGCCCCAGGATCCTGCCCGCACGGATCACGATAGCTACGGAATTGGCGTAAAAGGCGCTGCAGACAAGGTCATCATTGCTGTATCCTCTTTTGGAGAGTTCGATATTCTCCGGCACATAGCCTTCCGGATGATCCAGCGCAAGCCAGTCCCCGTAGGTCCAGCATCCCGTAAAAAGATCCGGTGTCTTCGAAACCGTGGGAATGTAGGCAAGCCACTTTTTCATGGACTCATACATATCTGACAGAAATGTCAGATCGCCGTAGGTCTCGTAGAGCTGCCAGGGGATGATGGTCACCGCATCCGACCAGCCTGCTCCGCCGGGCTTATAGGCAGTCAGACTGGGGATCACTTCAGGAACCCACCCGTTTTCATGCTGTGCCGCTCTCATGTCCGAGAGCCATTTCCCGAAAAACTTCCTGACATCATACTGATAAGTACCTGCCCGACAGAAGATCTGACCGTCTCCGGTCCAACCGTATCTTTCGTCGCGCTGCGGGCAGTCGGTAGGAATGTCGAGATAGTTGCCCTTCTGGCTCCACAGGATATTGCTGAACAGCTGGTTGAGCATGGGATCGCTGCTTTCGAGGAAGCCCGTCCTGGTCATTTCGGAATGAAGGACGATGGCATGGATATCATCTGCGGAAAAGCCTTCCGGCGCCTCGTCTATCCGAAGATACCGGAAACCGAAGAAGGTCAGTTTCGGCTTGTAGGACTGGTGCCCCTCCCTGCAGATATAGTGGACCTGACTCCTGGCCGAACGGTAATTCCCGGTGTAAAAATTTCCGTCCCTGTCCAGCACCTCGGCGGTGGAGAGACTTAACTTTTCTCCGGCATGCGCATCCGTTTCAAAAAACATATATCCGGTAAGATTCTGTCCGAAATCGAGAACCCACTCGTTGCGGGGTGTTCGGAAGGATCTGCGGGGATACACCCGTTCCTGCTCGATCACCTCGGGTCCTTCCTGGGGGATCAGGCTGTCTTTGGAAAACTCCGCGATCACGGCAGGCGAAAAGGAAAGTTCCTTCGTCATATCAATATCTTCTCCGATAAAGATACCGCTTAAAGTGATCCGGCTTTCGGATACCTCCCAAGTCTCGTCGGTGGGGATCAATTCCTCACTGCCGTCCTCATATATGATGTGGATCACTGCGATCACCATGGCCGGCAGGAATTCATCGGGATTGTCCGTCCCCGTCCAGGGGGCATTGGTACGACGGTACCATCCGTTTCCAACCGTGATGCCGAGCGTGTTCTCCTCCCGTAACATCCCGGTGATGTCATAGCATTGCACCTGCAATCGCCTGCTGTACTCCGTCCATCCCGGTGCCAGGATAAAATCCCCCACACGCTCATGATTCAGTTCGGCCTCGTATACGCCGTCACACGTCACCTCCAGTGTTGCTTTTTCCACCGGCAACCGGCATTTGAATTGCTTTCGAAAAAGCGGAACAACCGTCGAGGATGCTCCGTCCATCTTGATCCATGCACCGTTTTTGATCAGCATACCTTTTCCCCTTTCCGTTCAACGATCCCCTCGTTACGCCTTTGATACCCTTTCAGTATATCAATTCCTTCAAAAACGGCAAGCCGGGATGCAACTGCGACAAGGTGCGGGGGATCCCATGGATGTATCCCTCTTCCTGTAACGAAGAAACCTGAAAACGCGTCCCCAAATACTTCTTGCATTCACTGGCCGGGTGCGATATTGTTTACTCACGTCACAATGACGGGAACAGACAGTATGGCTTATGTCTTATCTGAAAGAAGGAAAATTTCATTATGAATACGGTTAGAAATCGATTATTGGCACTTACCCTTACGATAATGATGGTTTTAGGTTGTTCGGGACTTGCAGGATGCGGAAGATCTGCGTCGAACGGGCTTACGCAGTACTGGGCCGCCGACTCGGAGGCGGCAGAGAGTCTTCGGGCATATGTGACAAAAGTTACAAATAAGAATGATCCGGAAAACTATATCCCGGAAAAAGACCGCATAGCGGTATTCGACATGGACGGGACGCTTACCTGCGAAACCTTTTTTACCTATTATGATACGATGATGTTCATCAATTACTGCCTCGTGGACCATCCGGAAAAAGTATCCGAGGATCTGAAAGCCGCGGCTGCGGAGATCCGGCCGGGATATACGGCAGGAGAAGAACTTGCCAGAAACTTTGCAAAGGCTTATGCAGGCATGACCATACAGGAACTCTATGACTATGCCGTCTCATTCGGGCAGAAACAAACCGACAGTTTTCAGAATATGCGGTACATAGACGGATTCTATCTGCCCATGGTGGAAGTAGTGAAATATCTTTATGATAACGGCTTTACGATCTATGTGGTCAGCGGCACCGAACGTACAACCTCCAGAGCCATCGTAGCGAATTCTCCCATCAAGGATTATGTTTCTCCAGCTCATGTTATCGGAACCGAGTTTGAAGTAAAGGTGAAGGGAAACGAAGAGATCTCTTCCAATATGGATTACAAGTACGCCGATGGTGATGAACTGATATTTACCGGCGGCTTCATACAAAAGAACCTCAATGCCAACAAAACGATCTGGATAGAACGTGAGATCGGCCAGTATCCTGTACTTGCTTTCGGAAACAGCGGAAGTGACACCAGTATGATGAACTATGTACTGGATCAGAGAAATCCGTATCCTTCACAGGCATATATGGTTGTGGCGGATGATGATGTCCGTGAATGGGGCAAACAGGACTGGGCGGAAAAATCAACCGAGTACAGGGAAAAGGGGTATGTGCCCATTTCCATGAAAACCGATTTCCTGAAGATCTATTCCGATCTCATAAAAAGGGCGGATGTACAATATGTCGCCCCCGAAGACGAAGAGGAAGAGGACGCAGCTTAAATAATTTATCGTGGCCGGAATGATCGGAGGGGAAAAGTGAAGAATAAGAAGATTGCGGGACTTGACCTGAAATGGTTTGCCATCATAGCATTGATCATCGTTGCGGGATGCATCCTGGATGTGATCCCTACCGGGATGGCAGGTGCGTTTTTATTTCTTATGATATTCGGGGCTCTTTTGAATGAGATCGGGAATGTGACACCTTTTGTAAAAACATTTCTGGGAGGAGGAGCCATCGTCTGCATCTTCGGAGGTGCGGCCCTCGTTTACTGGCACATCATTCCCGACAGCGTAGCCGGCAACTGTACCGTGTTTATGAAGGATGCCGGATTTCTGGATTTTTATATCGCCGCACTCATCACCGGTTCCATTCTGGGCATGAACCGGAAACTTCTGATCAAAGCCGCGATCCGTTATCTTCCCTGTATCATCGGGGCGGTTTCGCTGGCGCTTATCCTTGTTGCATCGGTGGGAAACCTCTTTGGTATGAAACCGGCGGAATCCATCGCCTACATAGGGATCCCCATCATGGGCGGCGGAATGGGGGCCGGAGCGGTGCCGATCTCCAAGGTTTTTGAAAGGGCACTCCATGTTCCCTCCGAGACCATATTGAGCAGGCTGGTCCCCGCAGTGGCACTGGGAAATGCTTTTGCCATCGTATCCGGCGGCCTGCTGAACAAACTCGGAAAGGCGATCCCGGCACTCAGCGGGAACGGACAGCTGGTCATTTCGAAAGACGATTCCCTGAAGGAAGAAGAGAAGGAACTGAAAGAGAAGACCATCGGCGACTACGCCGTGGGTGTGATCATCTCCACGGGGTTTCTTGCCCTCGGACATCTGATATCCGCGCTGATTGCCCGGCTCGGTCTGGATATCCATCCCTACGCATGGATGATCATTTCCGTAGCCGTTGCAAAATGTACGGGAGTGATCCCGGAGCATTACGAGGATGATGCCACCCTCTGGTATGGATTTGTTTCCAAAAACTGGACCGCTGCCCTGATGCTCGGGATCGGTATCGCCTATACCGATATGGGGCAGATCATCGAAGCTTTTTCACTGAAATATGTGGTACTTGTATTCGTCGTAGTGCTCGGCGCGGTGATCGGTTCGGGCCTTGTGGGAAGACTGGTGGGATTCTATCCCATCGAAGCTGCCATCACTGCCGGATTATGCATGGCGAACATGGGCGGAACGGGAGATGTGGCAGTCCTTATGGCGGCCAAAAGAATGGAACTCATGCCCTTTGCCCAGATCTCATCACGTCTTGGAGGTGCGTTCATCATCCTCATAGCGTCGCTGCTCATTCCCATGTTTTTCTGATCATCCCCGAGGCCCTGCGGTTACGTTGCAAAAAGGACAGCAGGCATATATGATGTAGGAGGAATGATCCTTCGGGAAGTATGAAAAGGCTCAACAGGGAAAGGAAAAGATCATGACGGAACATCAATGGGAAGCTGGAACGTTTTTTCACCATCTGACCCGGGCATCGACAGAGCGCGGTGAAGGGCTCGAAGATACCATTACCTGGGCATTGAAACTGGGATATTCTTCGGCGGAACTGGATGCCGAAGACCTGGAGGGCACGGATCTTCTTGCCAAAAAAGGAATGAAGGTAAGCAGCATCTACCGTCACTACCGCTGGCAGGAAGGGATCGACCGGGAAAGAATGGAGGATCACATCCGTCTGGCCGAAAGGTTTCATGCAACAAGGATCATGGCAATCCCCGGATTTTACGAAGACAGGACCGGAAGCAAAAAGGAACTGGAGGGCATGCATGAGGGCATGCGGCTTTTGTCGGAGCTTGCGGGCGAAAACGGCTTGATCCTCACCATCGAGGATTTCGATCATGTCCTGAGTCCCATTGCCACCATGGCGGGAATGAGTTCTTTCCTGGAGGCTGCTCCGGATCTGAAGGTCACCCTGGATACCGGCAATTTCATTTTCAGCGGGGAAGATGTACTGACCGCCCAGCAGCTTTTTTTGAAAAAGATCGCCCACGTCCACCTGAAAGACAGGTTGTGGAGCCGACCCGGGGAAGGCGATGTACTTACCTGCCCGGACGGACGGAAACTGTATCCCTGTGCCGTGGGAGACGGAGACATTCCCATCAATGATGTGCTTCGTGTCCTTTCAGAAGCCCAATATACCGGATATGTGGTAGCGGAGCATTTTGGAAGTCTTTCTTACGCAGCGCATATCGAAGGGTCGATCGGAAATCTTCGGAAAGAGGGATGGGTAGCATGATCAGAGTTACCGTATGGAACGAATATGAACATGAAAGAACGATCCCGGAAATTCGAAAGATCTATCCGGAAGGGATTCATGAAGCTTTGCGGAAAAGTTTTTCCGCGGAAGCAGATCTCAGGGTTCGGTGCTCCACCCTGGATGAGCCGGAACAGGGGCTTTCGGAAGAACTGCTTTCCGATACCGATGTGCTGGTCTGGTGGAGTCATGCCCGACAGGATGAGATCACCGATGAGACCGTGCAAAGGGTGATCCGTCACGTGCACAGCGGTATGGGACTGATCGCACTTCATTCGGCTCACTTCAGCAAGGTCTTTCGCCAACTGATGGGGACGCCCTGTACGCTGAGTTGGAAACACGGTGACCGGGAAAAACTGTTTTGTGTGAATCCTTCCCATCCCATAGCGGAAGGCGTTCCTTCCTGTATCGATCTTCCGGAGGAAGAACTGTACGGAGAACCCTTTTTTATTCCTGATCCGGATGAAATCGTATTCATCGGATGGTTTGCGGGAGGTGCGGTATTCCGGAGCGGGTGTACCTTCACCCGTGGGTATGGAAAGATTTTTTACTTCCAGCCGGGACATGAGGAATGTCGTGTATATGATCACCCGGACATCCGCAGGATCCTGGTGAACAGTATTCGGTGGGCAAAACCTCTTAAGCGCCTGCCCGAGCCTCCGGATAATGTTTGTCTGGAGAAGCACTGAAATCCGAACCGAGAGAACCGTCCTGCGGTTGCGGGATGTTATCTGAAAAAGGGCTCCGAAGAGCCCTTTTTACTTTCAATGATCCCTATCCGTTCTTAGATCATGCATCCGGATCGAACCCCAGTTCAAGTAGTTTCGCACGATAGCGTTCAGCCTGACCGGCAGCCATTTGAGCCTGTGCAAGCGCATCATCAGCACGTGCTTCGGCCGCATGGATCAGTTCCAGATCCTTTTGTTTCTGTTCGTTGCGCACTTCTTCGGATGTGGTTCCGAAAAATTCAAACAGTTTTTCACTTACAGGTAAACTCATATTGTCACCTCCGTCATCTTCGTTTGCTTTTATAAATTCATCAATATATCTGATGTAGGTCCGGTCATGCTTATGAATGGACCAGTCTGTGTTTAAGCGGTTTAGTACTTCTCGACTGTTATTTGTTAACTCGGAATATCTTTTCAGACACCACAGATACAGGTAATCATCGGGATTGAGCATCCCGGTGACGATGATCCTTGTCTGAAAGGTTTCTCCACCTACATCATATATTCCGTCAGCCTTTTTTGCAATGGATTTCCCCCTGCTCACAAGGTGTGAGACCAGCTTTACAGGGTAGTTCAGACTGATGAAATTGACTGTGATGTGATTGGCGGTATATCGTCGATGATCCTGATAGATCGTTTCCTTTTTATCCCAGGTCTTATCGATCAGGATCCCGGCAAGTCCCACCATCTTATAGTAAGAATTGATCGTTACGGAGGAACCGGCTCCTTTGATCTCAAACAGATTCAGTTCCTTAAAG
>JAEEGL011652257.1_pt1 | contig 11002 bp, 10 predicted proteins | sample 9134231 | NCBI WGS metagenome assembly JAEEGL01 (sample SAMN16246548, study PRJNA631951) | gut metagenome | biome: gut microbiome; feature: rumen; material: fiber-attached | host: Bos | place: Iran: Karaj | collected 2018-10 | reverse complement strand
TGTGACTATTATCATGGTCATCAAAAACAAAGATAAAATAAAGCGTATTTGGGACGAGAAGTGGAGCATAAACGAAGCTTAAAATACACAAAGTACAGAGGACATAAATATGGAAAACGAAAAAAGTATTTTTAAGAGAATTCACACGGACAGATTCAAATGGTATGACGAGGTGCTGATCATATTCCTGATCGCGTTCTTTTTTATGGAAATAGTCGGTGGGATAGTGAGCGCCGCAGTAACAAAACCTCTTGATGGGCTGATCATAAGCGATCCGACAGGCTATTGGGAAATATTTGCTATGTATTTTTCCTTTACCGGTATATGGATTGTCTTTATATTGTTTTTTGCACTGGTCAAAAGAAACCGACCAATCTTAAAGGCAATTTGGACAGCGCCAAAGGGAAATAATCTTAAGTTTCTGGGAATCGGACTGCTCATTGGCCTTGGTATGAATATGGTCTGTGCAATCGGAGCAATGCTACATAAGGACATTGCAATTTATTTTAATTCCTTTGACTTTATTAAACTCCTTTTGCTCTTTATTGTGGTGTTCATCCAGTCATCTGCGGAAGAACTTGTCTGCAGAGGCTTTATATATCAGTCATTAAGAAGAGGATACCGGCATCCGGCTGTGGCTATAGTTGGCAATGCACTCTTTTTTGGAATTATGCATCTTCTGAATCCGGGAGTTACGCCTCTGGCAATAATGAATATTGTGGTTGTCGGAATTTTATTTTCCATGATGGTTTACTATATGGACAGCATCTGGTGTGCCATGGCTGCCCATGCTGCCTGGAACTTTAATCAGAATATTATTCTTGGCCTTCCAAACAGTGGAATCGTAAGCCCTGTTTCAATATTCAAACTCGATGCTGCAGCCGCCCAGAACAGCTTCGCTTACAATGTAGAATTTGGTCTTGAAGGAACAATCCTTGCAGTAGTAGTGCTGACAGTATCAGCCTTGCTTATTTATTTCTTTTACCGTAATAAGGGCGTGATGCCTTACGATCCATGGAAAGACATGTGAATACATCTATTTTACCGCTATATACGCATATACGCGATACACGATATTCAAATTTGCGCAAAAAATAAAGCCATCACTGGCTTCTGAGGATTTTGGGTGGCAAACTTCCGAATTAATACAGTATAATGAGTATTGTGCAAAATAAAGCAGAAAAAAAGAAGTAAGGTTGGATAGTGGTGTCAGTCAAAGAAAGCTTATTGGAATTACTTGAACAAAATAAAGGAAGCTTTGTTTCCAGCAGTGTAGTTACAGGCAAGCTGTCTGTGTCCAGAAACGCCATTTGGAAAGCAGTTAATGAGCTCAGGCAAGCAGGCTATGATATTGATTCCGTTCCTAATAAAGGATATATGCTTTCTACAGATAGTGACATTATCTCGCCTAAAGGAATAGAGGCTTTTCTTATTAATAAATCACTATCTCAATCTATCGTAGTTTTTGACGAAGCTGATTCTACCAATGTTATTGCCAAGCTCAACCTGGTAAATGCTGTTTCAGATAAAAAAATATTTGTGGCAAAACAGCAGACTGGCGGAAAAGGTCATGGGAATACCAACTTTCAGTCGCCTGAAGGCGGCGTTTACCTGAGTATTATTGCTTCACCAAAGAATGGAAATGGCGAGTATAAAAAAGCATCTGAGATAGGGAAAAAAGTTCTGAAGGTGCTGAAAAAAGAAATAGGCAGTGAGCTTACTATTGATAAGAAGAACAATGGAATATATTCAGGTGAAGAAAAGATTTGCGGAATCCTGACTGAATACATTGCTGATCTTGAAACAGGTGAAAGATCAAATTATATAATCGGCATTGGTATCCAGCCGGGTAACTACGCAAAAAACAGGCTTATTGCAAAGCTCATTGAGGAGCTTTGCTAATTATATTTAATAGTCAATTTTTATGGCAGATGATACTCTGCGTGAAATGACAACGGCCAGAGCAAGCTTTATAAGGTCAGGAATAACAAAGGGTACTACGCACCATGCAAGCGCTGTAGAAATCCCGATGGCGCCGCTATTTTTAGCGTAGACTGTCATAAACCATATGGTTCCAAAGCTGTAGCAAATGGCAAGGCCTACAACTGAAGCAAGAACCTTCATCCACAGTGTTTTTGAAAAAAGCTGTGTCATTATCCAATATACTAATCCCATAAGAATAAATCCGATAATATATCCGCCGGTGGTGCCAAGTAGTACCCCTATGCCTGCAGAAAACTGCGAGAAAACAGGAATGCCGATAGCGCCTAGCAAAATGTAGATAATTATTGATAAAGTGCCGCGTCTTCCGCCCAGCGTCAAAAGGACGAAGGCAACAGCAAAGGTCTGCAATGTAAATGGAACTGCGGCTGGAATGCTTATCCAGGAGCATATTGCAATAAGGACGGCTCCCAGAGCAACATATGTAAGATCTAAAACAGTTTCTGATGATTTCTTCTTAGTTACACTTTTTATCATGTTAATTCTCCTCAAGTTATATTATTCAAGCCAGGAAATGATACCATAGTTGAAAGATAAATGTCAACCCATATATGAGAGCTGGGTGACAATTCACCCCTCCGGCATAAATCAGGGAGAGTATGTGATTTATACTTTTTTAACATATGAATACACGCAATAATGGTAATATTAATTTGTATCAAAATGTGTTTTGATAAGTTCTTACTGAGGTTGCAGATTGAAGAAACGATACATTATCATCATAAATATCGTGATAATAGGGTTGATTCTTTTAGTTATCGTGAAATATGCCAACGATAGGGCTACAGAATCAAACCGTGCTTCGATTGCGTCTTTTGAAAAAATGACAACTACTACAGAGCAGATCATAGCCAATTATCTTGAAGATGAGCAGCATCTGTGCGATATCTGGGCCAATTACATCAACAGATCTGCGGAGGCTGGTACTCCAATGACAATTGATGAGGCCATATCTTATATAAGAAAAGCAAAAATATCTCCTGAAATCTCAGGCCATCTTATTTATATTGATGACGGATCTATGAAGGGAATTTCGACTTCTGCCAGCACTACAGATCCATCAAACTATTCCGTAAAATATTCTCATATACCTATTTTTGACAATCTTGAGCTCAGTAACGTAGATGGTGTGGTAAGCCTGACAAGGGCCTATACCAATCCGCTTAATGGTGTCCAGTCCATAGCCGTACTAAATAATGTCAAGGTTTTAGACAGTGAAAACGGTGATTTGCGTGATGGGCTTATAATCCGCGTGGTACCTGTAAGCCGCCTTGAGCAGAAGCTCGTTTTTTTGAAGGGTGAGTATGAAAATGTGGAAATATCCCTTATAGACTGGGATGGTGACTACATGATCCACGGAAAGTCCATGAAAAACAGCAATTTCTTTGAATACTTCAAATCCTATAATCCTATGTCTGCGCAGGAATACAACAATGTTATAAATACAATCCGCACAGGCATTGGATCAATGCATATCCGCAATTCCAAGAACGAAGACTGTGTAATAGCATATACCCCTGTCAGTAACCTGAATTCCTGGTTTCTTGTGGCATATATTCCGGCAAAAGAGCTAACGGTAAACAGGTCTATTGACTGGATTCTTTTGGGAATCGTATCACTGGGACTTATGGTTTTGCTTCACTTCAACATAATACTTCTCCTTAATTTCAATCGAAAGCTGACTGTAGCAGCAGAGGCGGCAAATCAGGCAAATGAAGCAAAATCTCTTTTCCTGTCAACCATGTCCCATGACATCAGAGCGCCTATGAACGCCATAATTGGCATGAATGAAATGATCCTGAGAGATAGTAGGGATGAGGAAATCCTGATGCATTCTGAGAGCATCAGAGCTGCAGGAAATACCCTCCTTGGAATTATCAATGATATCCTTGATTTTTCCAAGATTGAAGCGGGTAAGATGGAAATCATAAATGTGGACTACAACTTCGTATCTCTTTTAAACGATCTTGTTAACATGGTTCGGCGAAAGGCTGACGAAAAGGGGCTTGTCTTTAAGCTTGAAGTAGACAAGGATATACCAAGAATCCTTCATGGCGATGAAATAAGGATTAAGCAGGTTATTACCAACATCCTTTCAAATGCCGTTAAATACACCAAGGAAGGCAGCGTCATTTTTTCTATATCTGGCAGTAAATGCGAAGATGAGCCGGATCATGTGATTTTACATGTCAGGGTAAAGGATACGGGAATTGGAATAAAAAAAGAGGAGCTTAATAAACTATTTGTAGCTTTTGAGCGAATAGAGGAAAAGAAAAATCGAAACATTGAGGGTACAGGACTTGGAATGGCTATAGCCCAGAACTTCCTTAATATGATGGGAAGTAAGATTCAGGTGGAAAGCGAGTATGGAAAAGGCTCAGAATTTTCTTTTGACCTGAAGCAAAAAGTAGTGGATTGGGAGCCTATAGGTGAGTTTGAAACGGCATACAGGAACCTTGTTAGAGAAAGAGAACAGTACAGAGTTCGGTTTTTGGCTCCAAAAGCAAGAATACTGGTGGTTGACGATACTGAGATCAATCTTAAGGTGTTCGTTAGTCTTTTGGGTAAAACAAAGATACAGATTGATACCGCAGATAGCGGAGATGCAGGTATAGCCCTTTTTAAACGAAATCTATATGACCTTATTTTCCTGGATCACATGATGCCGGATAAGGACGGAATCGAAACTATTAAGGAAATGAAGGAATGTAAGGATACACCAAACCTTAAGACACCGATTGTCTGTCTTACAGCCAATGCAGTTTCTGGAATGCGTGAAATGTACATAAATGCAGGATTTGACGACTACCTTACAAAGCCTATTGATACAGGCAGGCTTGAAAGCATGCTTCTTAGGTATCTACCGCCCGATCTTGTGGAGAAGGCTGCGGACACTAAGGAAAACGAAGCGAAAAAGACTGAGATTTCTCACAATATTCTTGTGGTAAATGATGATGTGGCTGTTTTGCGTGGGATTAAGGAATGGTTGTCAGATAAATACAATGTGATCGTGGTTAAATCTACGGCACAGGCACTGGAATACCTGAAAAAACACGAAGCAGAGCTGATTCTTATGGATAATGATATACCAGACCCCGGTGGTTTGGATGAGGTAAAGCTTATACGAAATCATTTGAAAGATATTAGTCAGGATGAAATTACTTCACTGGTAAAGGATTATTTTGGTGAAGGGTGTTGAAAGGAGAGACCAGATGAAAAAACGCATTAAAACTATTATTTCTATGGCTCTTGTGGCGATGCTGGCAGTTGACGTGGCAGGATGTGGCCAGGGAAGTACGAGCAAGGAGTTTTCTACAAAATACTCATCAGATACCGAATATAAGCTGTCTGTGGTGGGTACTTATTCCAATTTTGAGTCTCTGGAAAGTGCTATTGAGAGATTCTATGCCCACTATCCGAACGGTGAAATAGAGTACACATATCTTGATGACTACAGAAATACCATTGTACAGGCGCTGGCAGGTCAGGAGCCGCCGGATATCTATGTTGTGCAGCCCTGGATGTATGGAAATGAGCAATTTGATTCTTTATTTAATGGGGCTGAGGATCTCTCTGATCCTGAGCTGGGGATCAATCTTGATTGCATACGCTCCGGATTAAAATGGGAGATGGATGATGGAAAGACACTGACTTTGCCCATATTTGCGACCTCCTATGGAATGCTCGTCAATATGGATATCTTTGAAAAAGAGGGACTTAAAGTGCCCAAGAACTTTGGGGAATTGAAAGAGACCTGTGACAAGCTCAAAGCGGCTGGTTACGAATCACCTGTTATGGGAAGTAATACCACAACTACGCCTGGAATCGGCTATTCCTTCGCTTACCCAATGTTCGCCAAGACGGTTAAGGATGACAGAAGTATAGAGAGTAATCTTAATAATCTTGAACCCTCTGCCGGCGAAGCAATGAGACCGGCGCTAAGCAGACTAAAAGAGTTTGTGGATTATGGCTGCATAGATATAAGCAAGTGTTCAGAAGAAATTGAAAATGATTACGAAGCAGTTATTCTGCGCTTCTTTGAAGGTGATGTGCCAATGATGCTCTGTTCAGGAGACGTTGTTTCAGGAACCAAAAAGCGTGAGAGCAAGTCGGAAGCTTTTTCGGCAAATCCTTTTAAATATGACTTTTATGTGGCACCATCCGGAGATAAGGGTGGATACTATATGGATTCAATGTCGCTGTTATTTAGTGTCAATAAGCATAGCGCAAACCTTGACATGACCAATGAATTCATCAGGTTCCTTACCAGCAAGGAAGAGCTGGGACTTATGGCGGAAAAGAAAAGGCTCATAACTCCAACCAAGGATTATTCAGTAGATGAAGTTTATTCTTCACTTTCGGGATTCCCAGGAGATAGAACGATTAATTTCAGAGATACAGAAATTCTTGATACAGCAGTAAAAGAGTTCAGAGCGGCTGCATATGCCGTTATAAATGGAGAAATGACCGTGGATGAAGCAGTAGCAGGCTATGGAACAATCGCTTCTAATTGATAATTCCTAGAAGGTATCAAGTATCTGCTGTGATAGTTCTTTGGCCTCGCTGTAATCCAGATTCGTAACGAGCTTGTCCAGACTTTCCATCTTGCTTGCAAGGTCCGCATTATAGCTATAGGAAAGAAGCGAATGTGTGACATCTTCAGCAGTGCCAAGGTCAAAATCATCTATTGCTGAAATGAGCTTATTTAACAGGTCCGAAACAGTAGCTTTATCAAATTCTCCTTTGACTGCGTTATTATTTGAAGCAAAGGGCTCAAGATAAGGCTTTAAGGACCTGAAAGAGCGCAAAACATCAGGGGCAGAGCTTTCAATTTGCTCCAGATTGTTTTCTTTTCCTAGTTTTTCCAGGGAAAAGAACTCTTCGCCAAGCTCCATAGCGCCAATCATGCGACAGGTGGTCTTTAGGGCATGAACCTGGACAGTAAAGTTTTGCAGATCCTTTTCCTTTAGGTATGTTTCTACAAGATTACTCTTTTCATCTATAATTTTGTAAACATCGCCAAGAAGCTCTGTGAAAAGTTCCTGGGAGCCGGAATTTTGGATAGCTTTTTCTATATCAACACCTGGTATATTAATGTTCACAGAAAGGGTTCCTCCTTGGCCTTTAATGAATGATACATTTTGAGTATACCACTACTGCGTTGATGAATAAACGTCTTTGAGATAACATTAATAAGGGAAGTATCCCTATGGAGGTAGTGATGATTCCAGAAATTATAGTTGTCGACGATGATCCTATAATCCTTAAAAGTGCCTGGAATACCCTCACGACTGCAGGGCTTAAGGCTGTTGTGCTCAAGTCAGGAAAAGCTCTTTTGGAGTATATCAAGGATAATAACGCGCCGGATCTTATTCTGATGGATATCAGCATGCCGGATATGGACGGCTTTGAAGTTATAAAGGAGCTTAAAAGGGATGAGACTCCATGGAAAGACACACCGGTAATCTTTTTGACAGCTAGTGAAGACGAGGACACTGAGACTAAGGGGCTAACTCTTGGAGCCATGGACTTTATAAGAAAACCCTTTGTTCCCACGGTTCTTGTGCTCAGGGTAAAGCATGCTGTAGAACTCATTAGACTGCAGAAGGATCTTGAGACCATTGTTGATGAAAAAACAAAAGAAAATGAGAACCTGTTTTTGCATGTAGTAGAGTGCCTTGCAGATGCCATAGATGCCAAGGACAAATATACAAATGGTCATTCAGGTAGAGTGGCACAGTATTCAAAAGAGATAGCTCAAAGATATGGCTACGATGAGAAGCACCAGGAGAAGATATTTATGATGGGACTTCTCCACGATGTTGGCAAGATAGGAGTCCCTGATGAAGTGATAAATAAGCCTGGAAGGCTAACAGATGAAGAGTTTGCCTGCATTAAGAAGCATCCGGCGATAGGAGGCAAGATCCTTGGCAATATCAAGGAGATGCCGGAGTTGGCGGCTGGAGCCAAATGGCATCATGAAAGATACGATGGAAAGGGCTATCCGGAGGGGCTTTCCGGAGATGATATTCCGGAAGAAGCCAGAATCATTGCTGTAGCTGATGCTTACGATGCAATGACCAGCAATCGAAGCTACAGAGGCGCACTTGCGCAGGAAATTGTTAGAGCAGAGATTGAAAAGGGCAAGGGAAGTCAGTTTGATCCTAAGTTTGCAGACATCATGCTTGCAATGATTGACGATGATAAAGAATATACTATGAGGGATGAACCTAAATAATAGGCGGTCATGGGCAGTCATGACTGTCTATTCCCATTTATGTTTATTTATAGTTCACTCACAACCTGATTTTTGCCATTTCGTTTACCATAGTAGAGCTTTGTATCAGCTTCCTTAGTCATGTCATCGATTGTTTTCCCCTTTTCATATGCAGCAATACCGATGGTAACCGTCACAGAAACCAATGTATCATTTTTATATGGAATGGGATATCTGGATATTTCGTTTCGTATTCTTTCGGCTACTACCTTAGCAATTTCTTTCTCAGTTTTTAGTAAAATTAGTATTTCCTCGCCGCCCCATCTAAAAACATAGTCATCCTTTTTTACTCCAGTAGTAACGACACGGGCAACACTTCGTAGGACATTATCACCACAATCATGACCGTAGGTATCATTGACATGCTTAAAATCGTCAATATCAATCATTATCAGACAGAAATTTGAACCGCCTTTTTCTGCCTGTTTGTAAGCGTCATTAAGACATTTATCCAGAGATTTGCGGTTAAGAAGGTGCGTAAGAGTATCAAAATTGGCATGCCTTTCAAGTTCTTCAACAAGATACCTTCCGCCAAAATATGTAATAGATAAAAGCGTAAGGATTGTGAGCCCTATGCAAAACAATCTAAGGACCAGGGTGGGATAGAAAAATACATCATCAGTGGAAAGAAACATATATTCTCCGGCTACAAACCAGGAAATAAATGTCGAAGCAAGCAGCATGCCTGTAATAATAGAAGTGTATTTAATATCGAAGAATACGATTGTAAGAGCAATGAAGAAGAAAAGATATGCCCACCATTCACGATCAGGAATCATGTAAGTAATGCAATTCCATTGGGCAACAACTAGAAATCCCACAAATGCCTTACCTTGTCTAAGTTTTTGGGGATTCAAGGTTCCATTATCGTCTTTACAGGTTTTGAGCAGAAACATAGCATAAGAAAAGTATGCCACATTAATTGCATCGTAAATTACCAGCACCGGAATTGAAATATCAGGCCACCATCCCAGTATCCTGAATATAGTAAAAACAAATGCTGAGGTAGTCGCTCCAGTAAGCGGTAAAACTATTATTATTTTGTAAGCTCTGTTTAGATAGGCGTCAAGAGCCGACATTTCGTAATTAGTTTTTGCCATAAATGATTCTCCGGAATATTCTAAAGACTCACATGCTACCACTTTAATTATGAAGTGCTGTAGGTGCCCTGACAAATTAAAATATTATAAAAATAGCTTTTTATTATTCCGAAAGTGTTAGATAATTACAGAACAAAGTAAGAAGGGAGAAATTATAAAATGAATAAGGACATGACAGTTCCATGTGAAGATGGACTTATAAATCTTCGTGTTGGGGCGATTATTATGAAGAACAAGAAAATATTGATGGTGGGAAACAATGTACGACCAGAGTATCTTTATTCTGTGGGTGGACGCATCAAGTTTGGCGAGACATCCCAAGAAGCAGTAGTTCGTGAGGTTTTTGAAGAGACTGGCGTTAAGCTGGAGGTTGACAGGCTTGGCTTTATCCATGAAAACTATTTTTATGGAGATGCTGCAACTAATCTTGGTAAGCTTATCTATGAGGTTTCATATTATTACTATATGAAGGTGCCGGATGATTTTGAACCGGTTTGCATGAGTATGACTGAGGATGATAGCGAGGAATTCCTTCGTTGGATAGATATAGATGATCCAATCAAGTACTATCCTGAGTTCTTTAGAAAAGAACTGATACATCCAATAGACGGAGTAAAACATTTCGTGACGGATGAGAGAGCTGGTAAAACTCAGGAACAAAGGAGATGACCATGATACAGTTTGGTATGCCAACGCTCATTGAGAATCATACTCTGGAGGAGAATGTAAATCTTTGCAGTAATCTTGGCCTTAATTTCATAGAACTGAATATGAATTTTCCGGAATACCAGGTTCATTGTCTGGAAAAGACGGATTACTTAATCGAATTGGCCAAGAAAGCCGGAATTTATTACACCATTCATCTTGATGAGAACCTCAACATTGCTGATTTTAATAGCCTGGTTTCGGAGGCATATCTGGAAACTGTTAGGCGTTCCATTGATGTGGCAAAGAAATTTCTTCATTTGCGTGATTTATACGGTAACAGTAGTCAGCCACTTACGCTTAACATGCACATGCATCATGGAATTTACATTACTTTGCCTGATTGCAAGGTTCAAATGTATGACAGGGACTTTGATGCCTATATGAATTCTTTTTCTCTATTCCGTTCTAAATGCGAAGAATGGATTGGAGATAGCGAAGTTATGATTGTTGTTGAAAACACAGATGGGTTCCGAGAATATGAAAAAAAGGCAATAGAGTATTTATTGGAGAGTCCGAAAATTGGACTTACATGGGATATAGGTCATTCAAAGGCTATTGGAGAAAAAGATGTCCCATTTATTATGCAACATAAGGAAAAATTGATGCACTTTCATATCCATGATGGCTCTGAAGTACCGCCCAAGAATCATCTTGCACTTGGAGATGGAGAAATAGATTTAAATGATAGGCTGAGACTGGCTGGAGAAAGAAATGCAAGATGTGTTATTGAAACAAAGACCATTGAAGCGTTGAGTAAATCAGTTGCCTGGTTGAAGAAAAGCTTAATACGATTCGTTTAGTATGACTTTTAATAATCTACTTGAGTTGGTGATGGCCATTTCTCAATATAAGAGCATATTAAATTGCTAGAAATATGAGCTTCAGTATGCATATCATGAGATATTTATTGAATATC
>JAEEGL011378057.1_pt1 | contig 11002 bp, 11 predicted proteins | sample 9134231 | NCBI WGS metagenome assembly JAEEGL01 (sample SAMN16246548, study PRJNA631951) | gut metagenome | biome: gut microbiome; feature: rumen; material: fiber-attached | host: Bos | place: Iran: Karaj | collected 2018-10 | reverse complement strand
TTAATTTATCCTTTTGTTCAAGTTGCATATTTGATATAAACTCTCTTAATACACGAATGTTTCGTGTATCAGACATTACAGCTTCCATTCCACTACCAAGTGCCGGATTATCCATAATTTTAGTAACTAAATTAGCCATTCTATGGTTCTTTAATTTGCTAGTTTCAGCATCTTTAGTCGATCTTTTCATAATTCTTTTATGCTTATTTTCTTCATTTATTTGGGCAATACTTCTATCATTATATTTAGCATTAACTAAAAACTCTAGACGTAATATTTCAGCTTCTAGATCTAATTTTCTTTTATTAAAATAATCATAGTTTCTTCCTTCTTTAGCATCAGTCTTATATCTTTGCTCTAATTTGTGTAGTTCATATAATTTGTCATTATATTCCTTTTTTAATTCATCTAGTTCTCTTTCAATTAAATCTATGTTCATAGTATCACCTATAATAATTATACAATATTTTATTTAATAAAAAAACCTATTATTTAATAGGTTTATTTTTCAACAGCACTCATTATATAAGGCGCTATTTGAACTTTTCTTGATAATACTCCATCAAGCATTACTCCTTCATATACTTTTTCAAGGTTGAAGCTTGATTTAATTATGTCTTCACTACCTTTGTTATATAAGCAGTAAGACTTTTTATCAAAGAAGTCAGTTAAGAATAATGCTAATACTTTATATTTATTATGAGAAGCAACTTCGTCTAAGAAATTAACAAGTTCATTTACTCTTTTTTTCATATTCCTGTAATCAGTTATTAATACTTGACCAATACCAATTAAATTGTCATCTATTTTATATGTTTTAAAGTCTTTATAAAGTAAATCTTCATTCTTAAGTCCTTTAATACTCATACCTGCTTTTAACATTTTCATACCATATTGTTTATAATCAACTTTAGCAATAACAGATAATTTTTCAAGTGCATCAACATCTCTTAGAGTGGTTGTAGGTGATGTTAAAAGTAGAGTATCTGATATAATTGCTGACATTAGAAGTCCAGCAACATTTGATGGAATTTCTACATTATTTTCAACAAACATTTCATAAATAACAGTACATGAACATCCACAAGATGAATTTCTAAAATTAATTGGTTTTTTAGTAACAATATCACCTATATTATGATGATCAATTATTTCTAAAATATCAGCTTCCTCAAGTCCATCTACACTTTGAGAAAAATTATTATGATCTACTAGTATTACTTTCTTTCTTTCAATTTGATTAGTATCAGTTAAAGTAAGTAATCCAAGACATTCATTTTTATTATTAACAATTGGATAATTTGTATGTTTTAATTTTTTACTCTTTTCAAAGAAATCAGATAAATAATCAACTTCATTAAATGTTACTGATTCTTCCTCACTTCTAACAAAATTCTTAATGTAATTAGAAAGTGATATTAACTTACCAACTTCATATGAATTGTATGGAGTTTTAATTATATTAATATGTTTTTCTTTGGCAAGTTTAATTAGTTTATTACTAATAACTAAATTAGAAACAAGAATTATTAATTTAACATGAGAATTAATAGCATATTCAATTACATCTTCTCTATCTCCAGTTATTAATATTGTGTTTTTATCAAAATTTGCTCTTTTAATAATTGTTTTAGTTTGATAAGCAGTAACAAGTACATTACCTTTTATTTCTTTATCAAATTTTAAAACCTTATTACCTTTTAAAACACTAACTATATTGTCATAAGATGTTTCTAGTTTATGAAAATCACCATTAATAACTTCACAAGCAATTTCTTTTAATGAAATATAATCATAATATTGGTTCTTATTTTCAACAACACCTACTCCAGTTAGAGAATGTTTATGCAAATAATCAAAAGCATCTTTAATAGTAGTATTTTTATCAATAAAACAATTCTTATGATAACTAACATCTTTTATTTGTAATTTAACATCATTTAAATGATATGGAACTTTAAACTTGAAATAATCAAGAGCATATTTAGTTTCACTATTAACGTCCCCTAAAACTGCAGGTCTTGTATTAAATCCAAGTTTATTTTTTAAATATGAAAAAGAGATTGCTGCGCAAACAGAATCTGTATCAGGATTTTTATGACCAAATATATATGTTAGTTTATTATCCATTTTACCTCTTATTCATGATCATATTGATCAGTAACCATATTAAATATACGATCTAATTCTTTTTCAATATTATTTTTTTCTTTATCTTTATTCTTATATAAATATTCTACTGACTTAAACGCTGTATTAAAGTCAGGTAAAATTTCTCTTTCTAATAAGAACAAATACATCTTAGCATAATCACTATTATTAGAATTATCATTATAAGAATTAACAACACTTATCTTCTTTTCTATATAATCATTATCTAAATCATTTGTATTTTCTGAAACATATTTTCTAATTCTAAATATTTCATCATTTACTTTTTCACTTTCACTTAAAACATTTCCATCATAAGTAAATATTTTATTTTCATCTTCAAGTGCTTCAGCATAACTATTATAATCTTTGTTATCTATATTAGATTCTTCTATATGTACTTCTTCTTTTGGTTCTTCTTTTTCTTCTTCTACTTCTTGTTTTTCTTCCTGAGTCTCTTCTTCAACCATTGGTACTACTAATTTTTCTTCTTCAGGAACAACATCATCAGTTGAATTATTTTTAAGTTCCGCAAATAAATCATAAAGGGTTTGTTCTAAAGAATTTTCTTCCTCTGTAATTTCATCTTCTATTTCATTTATTTGTTGAATAACTTTTGGTTCTTCTTTTTCTTCTTCTTTGATTGGTTCTATTTCTTCTTCTTTTATTTCTTCTTTTACTGGTTCAACTTTTGGTTCTTCCTTAATTTCTGTTTTTTGTTCTTCTTTTTCTTCAACCATTGGAACAACAAAAGGTTTTTCTTGAAGAGCAGCTAAAATATCTTGTTTAGTATCAACAACTATATTTTCAATTTCTTTATTATCAAAATAATATAATCCACCCAAGTCATTTGAGAACACGTATTTTATTTTGTTTTTGTCATAATAGCCAAGTGATAATTTTGAAAAATCGCTTACTTTTCTTAGTGTTCTATTAGTACTTAAAGTGTATTCTACTACTGCATCAAAACCATGTATTAGTTTTATTAAATCTTTATTTTCTTCTAGCTTTAGTCCATGTGCTAAACGTAATCTTGGAGGTGGAAGTATTCCCCACTCACTACCAAACATATCAACACATGATTCATTTAGCTTTGCACATACTTCATATATAGCACCCATTACTTTATGAATTGTTTCTGTTGAATCTTTAAATCCACTAGCACATATTCTTAAAATACTTTGAGGATGCAAATGAAGTACTGGTAAGATTACTTCTAATTTTTCTTTTAAAGAATCATATTCTTCATTACTAATACCAGTTTCAAATCCAGTTATATCTGAACCGATTACCATATCAGTATTTAGTAATCCCTCTAAACTCTTAGCATAGTCTTCAAATTTCTTAACTGACTTATCTTTATCAATATTATAAAGGAAGTTAAATCTCTTATCTCCTTTATGTTTCATACTCATAAATTCAAGTCTACTATCATTTGAGAAACTAACTATTGAATAATCAACTTTAGCATTAGTTAATTTATCAAGACTAATATTTAATAATTCATTATATAAAATCTTAGCAGCTTGTGCTGATTTTAATTTATTTAATTTATTTAGTTTTTCATTTAATCTTACTTTTTCTTTATTAAATTTCTTTTTCTCTGCTTTACTCTTATCCTGAGCTTATTCATCTAAACTCTTTATTTTACCAATAATATCATCAGATGCTTCTTTAATATCAGTTTCAATCTTTTGCCATTCAACACTTTCACCAAGCATTTCTTCTAAAGAAAGACATGCTAATTTTAATAATTGTTCTCTATTCTTAATTACTTTATCTATTCTATCTAATGAAACATCTTTTGCAATATTAACTTTTAATGCTTTTTCTAAATTTGATACCCAACCATAATATTCAAGTTCATCATATCTATAGTATTTATCGCTTGCAAAATCAAGTTCTGCATATTCATTCATTGGATATTTAATATCATATTCATTTAAGAATCTTATTAACTCTTTAGCTTCTAATATTTCAATAAGGGAATTGTGAGTTATTGTTTTAACTTTTGAAATAAGGCCAAGCGTTCTTGTAGTTGTTTTACTATTATATTTATAAGAGTTAATATTATTTTTAGCACTATTAAAAATATCTAGCATATTTCTAGAATTAATGTCTTTATTATTCTCATATAATGCTTTTAAGATTTTAACATCTGTTTCTTTTACAGGTAATACTCTTTCAATATTATCATTTTCAATTCTAAGTATTTTCTTTAATCCTAAATAAACAAATATTAAGTTGTCTGTCTTTTCTATTCTTAAAAGGTCACTTAGGAAATCTAAGTTTTTATCAAACTCAAAAGATATATTATTATCTTCTAAGATACAATTAACTTTCAACCCATTGTCATTTAATAATATTCCCTTTTCCATATTTTTCTCCTATTATTTATTATAGCATATAACTATTTATAAAAAAACAATTAATTTGATAGATTTTATTAATTGTTATATAATTATTTTGAGGTGTTTGAAAGATGTTTGAAAACAAAAAAATATTTATTTTAGGGATGGCAAGAAGTGGTTATGAAGCTGCTAAGGTTCTTGCTAAAAGAAATAACGAAATTGTTCTTAATGATATGAACGAAAAACAAGATGAAGCTCATATTAAAGAACTAAAAGATTTAGGAGTAAAAGTAATTCTTGGAAGTCATCCAGATGATATACTTGATGAAAGTTTTGATTATATTATTAAAAACCCAGGAATTAAATTTGATCATAAATATTTAAAATATGCAGAAAGTCATAATATTAAAGTAATAAATGAAATTGAAATGGCTTATCATTTATTACCAAAAGGAGTACATTTAATTGCTATTACTGGAACTAATGGTAAAACAACTACAACTACTCTTACATACGAAATAATGACTGTAGCATTCCCTGGAAAAACTCATTTAGCTGGAAACATTGGTTTTCCATTATGCCAAATATTAGAAAATATTAAAGAAAATGATTATTTAGTTATGGAAATAGGAGTTCCTCAATTACATGATTTTTATGATTTTAATCCAGAAATCGCAGTACTTACAAATATATTTGAGGCACACCTTGATATGTTTGGAACAAGAGACTACTACAATGAAACAAAACTTAGAATGTTTCAAAACCATACAGATAAAAACATAGCAATAATAAATCACGATAATGCTGATGCATTTAGAATTACAAAAAATATTAAAAGTACTAAAGAATACTTCTCTAGTAGCGAACATATTGATGGCTGCTACATAGAAAATGATAAGATTTATTACTATGGAGAAGAAATAATAGATACAAAAGATATTAAATTAAATGGTAGACATAATTATGAAAATGCAATGTGTGCTATCATGATTGCTAAATACTTTAAAGTAGATAATGAAAAAATAGTTAAAGTATTAAAAGAATTTAGTGGTGTAGAACACAGAATTGAATACACAAGAACACTAAATGGAATTGAATTCTATAATGATTCAAAAGCAACAAATGTAACTTCTACTCAAATAGCATTAAGCGCATTTAATAAACCAACAATACTTCTTCTTGGAGGTCTAGATAGGGGGCACTCATTTGAAGGATTAACTGAATACATGAAAAATGTTAAACTTGTTTGTTCTTATGGTCAAACAAAAGACAGAATAAAAGATTTCTGTGATAAATTAAATATTAAATGTATTGTTAATGAAACACTTAGCAAGTCTGTTGATGCTGCTTATGAAAATGCTACTTCTGGAGATGTTGTACTTCTTAGTCCTGCTTGTGCTAGCTGGGATCAATATCCTGCATTTGAAGTAAGAGGCGAAGAATTTAAAAAATGTGTTAACAATTTAAAATAGCTTAATTAATAAGCTATTTTTTTGTAACCTTTTTACTACAATCCTTCCAAGTATTATATATATTACTTGGATTTTCTCCATCAATTGGACTCGTAACATAATAATTCATATTATTAATTGTTTCACCTATTCCAATATTTTTAACATACTCTAATTTTTCATCATTATAATCAATTATTATTTTATTATCTTCAATATCAGCAACAATAGTTTTTGCTTCATCCTTATAAAAGCATCCATTCTTTGAATATCTAATTTTAACCATTAATGTTAAAAAACTATCATTCATTGAATACTCTCCTACTAGAATATCATCTTCATCGTAACTGTTAATTGATAGATAAAAAGTACCATCACTTCTTAAATAAAGCATATCATAATAATTAATATCTTCTTCATTTATTTTAAACGTCCTACTATTGCCATAATAAGTACTAGTAGTTTGATTATTTATGGCTACTATTTCTTTTTTATGACTCGAAATAACATAACCTGTATAAGTCATGATAATAAGAACAAATAAAATAATAAATATAAGTATTTTTTTAATCATATACTTTCCCTCTATTATATATAATTATACTAGTTATTTATTTATTTTAATCAATTTGTATTTAAAGTTTACACTTTTTGTGATATAACTATATCATGAAGAATAGGTATATGTTTTTAATATTTTTTATAGTTGCTGGATTTAACAATTTTTTTATGTACTCATATATCAATACAACTAATCCTAAAGAAGAAATAAGTGGTCTTACATTTGAAATAGATTCTAAAGTACTACTTAAAGATGTTGTTAATAAAGACAAAGAAGGAATAATTGATACATCCTCTTTAGGTGAACATGTATTTGAAAATAAAGACTACATTATTACATATAATATTGTTGATACCACCCCACCATTAATACTAGGTGGCAATAAAACAATAGAAAAAGGAGACGATGTTAATCTTGTTAATAAATTCCTTTGTGGAGATAATGTTGATGATACTCCAAAATGTTACATAGAAGGAAGCTATAATCCAAATAAAATTGGGTCTTATAAACTAACATATGTTGCAGTTGATGCTAGCAATAACAAAAGCACAAAAGACTTTACTTTAAATGTTGTAAGACCTACAAGCGATAGTAGTAGTTCATCAAAACCAAGAATACCAATACAAGATTTCATTAATAAATATAAAACAGAAAAAACAAAAGTAGGAATAGATGTTTCTGCTTGGCAAGATGATATTGACTGGGCAAAAGTAAAAGCCTCAGGTGTAGAATTTGCAATATTAAGAATTGGATTTGGGCATAATTCTAAAGGTGAAATAACAATGGACAAGTGGTACCAAAACAATATCAAAAAAGCAAAAGAAGTTGGAATGGATTTAGGCTTATATTTCTATTCATATGCAGGAAGTGTAAAAGAAGCAAAAGAACAGGCAAACTGGATTATTAAAACACTAAATGGAGAATCACTTAGTCTACCAATCGCATTTGACTGGGAAGATTGGGGAGATTTTAATACATATAAGATAAGTTTTAAAACTCTAAATACAATTGCTAAAACTTTTATAGATGAAATAGAAAAAAATGGTTATGATGGTATGCTTTATGGAAGCGCATATTACTTAAATAGAATATGGGCTGATTATGATAAAACATGGCTTGCTTATTACACAACTGATAATGATTATGAAAAAGAATATATGATGTGGCAATTATCTAGTAGAGGCGAAGTTCCTGGAATAGATGGAAGTGTTGATATAAACATTTTATACAAATAAAAAGCAACCAATTGGTTGTTTTTTTAATGAGTACAAAGTTTAACTCCATCAAGTTTTTCAATATCAATAACAGGAATAATATCTGCCTTTGATAATGTAAGCATTTCATTATCACTACTAATTAAAGTATCATTATTAATTCTAAAAGTATATGATTTTAAATTATCAGTGTAATAACAGGTATCACAACCACCATAACTCTCTTCCTTTAATGTTAGTTGATTAAAGTTATATGTATATTTTCCTTTAGACCAATTATTACATTTATCTCCTTCATTTGAATAACTATAATAATATGTATTATCTTCAAACAAATAAACAGATTTATATACTCTATTTTCTTCTTTATCGTCTTTAATATCTCTAGTATAAGAATAATATTTAACAGATTCATTGCTTCTATTATCAATTACATTTGTATTAGTTGAATTATTATTTTTATCTAAATATAATTTATCATAAACAATATAAGCAAGTAAAATAACAATTACAACTGTTAATAAAATGTTTAATTTATTACTCATATATCCTCCATACTTATATAAATATTTTAACAAAAAAAAGAAAAGAAATAAACAATCTTATTTCTTCATTCTTAGTGTATATTCATATTCATCTAAATTAATTTGATGATATTCAAAATCTATTTCTCTTAATCTTTCATAAAAATCCTTAAATAAATCTATATATTGATAAAACATATTTTTATTCTTTAATGGATCTGTTTCAATCATCATTAGTTTATTATCGTTATCAATAAAATTAAATGAGAATTTGAATGAATCATCATCAACCTTCTCTAGGCACATAGTACTTTTTCCTCTTTTAGCTGAATCTTTAACAACTATTTTATCATCTAAAACTATATCTTTTTTTCTTTGAATATCACATAGTTCATGTGTTTTTAAAATTCTTTTATATAATTTATCTAACTCTATAAATAAATCATAATCTTCTTTTGTAATTGTAATAGTTTCATCTTTAACAATATTTAAATAACAAATATAAAGTTCATTAAATCTATCTGCGAAAATAAGCGCTCTTTGCCCATCACAAAACTCTACAGAGTCTTCTCTTTTACTTGGTATATACATATTATCCACCTAATCTAAAACTTTATATAATATATCATATTCTTCGTTTGATAAGTTTTCCATTTTCTTATTAAGCATTTCTTTTGGTAAATTATATCCTTCAATAATTGATTTTGCTTCTTTTTTAGTTAACTTCTTTTCATGAAGTTTAACAAATTCAATTAAAGATTCCATTAAATTATTTTTTAATTTTCTATCTCTATTAAAGAACATTTCTCTAAACATAAATCTCTTAAAACTATGATGAAGGTCTGCCCTATTAATCTTAGTAATTCTAATAATTGATGACATTACTCTTGGTGCTGGACTAAAAGCATCTGGTGCAATATCCATAATCTTTTCTGTTACAAAGAATGAATTAGTAAGAAGCGCAAGTTTATTATGCTTCTTTTCAATTACATTATCTGCAAACTTACGACCTACTATTAATATTGCTTCACTAAAATCACATCTTATTAATTTTTCAATAAATGGTTCAGTGATTGAATATGGAAGTGCTGATATTATTTTATCGCACTCTGGAATATAAACATTTAATGCATTAGCATAAATCACATCAACATTACTGTGTTTATCTTTTAAAACATTAATAAAAGGTGCTAATTTTTCATCAATCTCAATACAAGTTAAATGATTAACTCTTCTTGCTATTGTATCACTTATTTCCCCTTTACCAGGTCCAATCTCAACAACATTTTCATTAATCTTTAAATTACAAGCATCAATAAATGTATTAATAATACTTTTATCAATTAAGAAATGTTGATCTAAATAATTAATATCATTTTCAAATTCATTTTCCATATTCCCTTTTACTCCTTAAACAAACTAAATGGATATCTACTTGGGATGTCTGTTTCAAATCTTAATAATTCATTACTAATAGGATGATAGAACTCTAGCACTCTTGCATGAAGTGCTAGTTGCTCACCTACTTTAGCTGTCTTATTATATTTTTGATCTCCATATAGTGGATTACCATTATAAGATAATTGTACTCTAATTTGATGACTTCTTCCAGTATAAAGTTTAATTTCTATTAAATTTAAATTATCTTTTGTTTTTAATCTTTTATATTCTAATTGTGATAGCTTACCAGATTCATCTACTCTAACAATATTATTCTTAGTATCTTTTAATAATTTGTTTTCAAGTAAACCAAAGTTATCTATTTTATTTAATACTACTGCATTATATATTTTATTAAATTTACCAACTCTTATTTGTTCAGATAATCTACTAGCAGCCTTACTAGTTCTAGCAAAAACCATAACACCACTTACTGGTCTATCAAGTCTATGAACAAGTCCTAAATATACATTACCAGGTTTATTATATTTTTCTTTAATATAATCTTTAAGCATATTAAGTAAATCCTTGTCCTTACTTTCATCTTCTTGAACAGGGATATTAACAGGTTTATTTACTACTAATAAATGATTATCTTCATATAATATTTCAATATTATTTTTCATGTTTTTCAACTTTCAAGCCATGTTCTATTAAAGACTCAATAGTAACCTTACCACTATTTAGAGCATTTTTAACTAAATCCCTGTCTCCACTAGACCATTCTAAATATATTTTATAACTACTAAGACATGGTAAATAATAATTATAATCTTTTGATTCATATAATAATTCTTCACCCTTAATGCACTCAGTATTTTCATCTTTAATTGTATAATCATCTATTGGAGTATACATGTGTGCTCTTTTACCAGCCTTATCATAAATAACAAATAGTAAGAAAAATAATATAACTGTTAAGAAAACCACATAAACAATTTTAATATAAATCTTATTTCTCGTCATTTTCCCACCTACCATATATTCCACAAGGTAAAGTCATATGAGAACTGGTAATATTAATACCAAGTTCATCAGTAGTAATATGTCCTTTTCTCTTTCCTTCAAAAGATGTCTTTAATATATTTTCAAGTATTACAGGAGTAATACCCTTTGTATATGAACTAATAAGTAAGAATAATGCATTATCCGTCAGTAAATCAATGCATTCATTTATAAGCATATTTAAACTATCTTCAAATCTCCATAGTTCTTTTGATGGACCTCTTCCATAAGTTGGTGGCTCCATTATAATAGCATCATACTTATTGCCTCTTCTTTTTTCTCTTTGAACAAATTTTAAACAATC
>JAEEGL011354673.1_pt1 | contig 11002 bp, 14 predicted proteins | sample 9134231 | NCBI WGS metagenome assembly JAEEGL01 (sample SAMN16246548, study PRJNA631951) | gut metagenome | biome: gut microbiome; feature: rumen; material: fiber-attached | host: Bos | place: Iran: Karaj | collected 2018-10 | reverse complement strand
CAGGACGGTCACCACTGCGATTGTCCAAATGAAAATGTTTAGCATAAGTTATCCTTTTATTGTAAATATGTATTCGTTTTTCAGCCGGTCCCGGAACAGGTACAGCAGCAAGTAATATAGGGCCAGGGCTCCCAGGCCGCTCAGGCCCGCCGGCACCTCTCCCACCCCGAAACCCACGAGAATCAGGATCACGGCCACGATGATCAGAAGGGGGATGAAATAGGCCAGCCAGACGGCCTTCATACCCATAGAGGCCTTGAGCAGCACTTCCACTTCGTCGCCTACGCCATAGCTGGCATAAGGATCCGTGGGGACTTCCACTGTCTTTTCGGCTAAATCGGCCATTCCGCACAGGCCGGCCGCGTGACAGGCCGAACAGGCTCCGTGCTGTAAAATGGACACCGTGGTCACTTGCGGTGTCATCTTGATAACCTTACCCTTATGGCTTACAGACTCACTCATGGCTGATAATCCTTGAGCCAGGCCCATACCGAACCCACCCGCAACGGGGCCATGATGGCCAGGGGAACGTAGTATCCATCGTCCGAGAGCCAGAACTTGAGTTCCTGATTTCCTTCGAACATGGCACCCGACACCACCGAGCAGGAGAACAGCAGGGAGTTGCGGACGCCAAGCTTCCGTACTTTCAACGGCTCCGCGCCTTGAAAAGTAAGAATAATATCAAAAACGGCCTCGTCGATGGCAAAACTCAGGGGATATTGGTCTCCGGGTTTCATTTTGGACAGGTCCATGGTCCGGAGATAAAAGATCATGGCCGGAAGGTCATACACGCAGGGATGTAGGGGAATTTCGTAATGCTCCATCCCGCGGTTGTAGAAATTCACATCGGCGTGAATGACCATTTCTTCCCAGTCGTAATTGTAATCGTTGGTGGCGGTGTACTTCCCTTCCAGGGTGTTCCGGGTGAAACGGAGCGGGCGGATACCGTCCATGGTCATCCAACTGTGAAAGTCTTCCCGCATTTTGAAAAAGACGTCGAAGAAAGGGGCCGATTTCACATTGAAGTTCAGATGCCAGGCATCCTGGCCATTGAACTGCAGGGAATCCAGCGTGATGGCGGCCTGGGCCACCTCCGTGTTCACCGCTCCCCATTTGTAAAAGAGCCCCAGATCGATTCTCTCACCGGCCTTAAACGGCGGTTCCGGCACGGTGGGGATGCATCCCTTTCCTTGTCCGTTCAGGGCAACGGATACAAACAGGCTCAGTATGAGGAGCTTCCAACGCATGGATTAGAAGGGTTGCTGGTCTTCAAAGTTGTACGGTGTTCCCGCCGGGGGTTCATTGGCCGCACTGGCCACCGGACCCCTCCGGGCATACACGTCCAGGCTCTGGTCGGGCTCCACAAACTTCACCTGGCCGGCCTTGTATTTCATCTCTATATCACAAACCTCGCCATTGCGGTGTTTCGCAATAACAATATACGCTTTTTCCTTGTCTTCCGGGTTGTCGCTCATGCCCACAAAGTCCGGCCGATGGATGAAGATGACCATATCGGCATCCTGCTCGATGGAGCCGGATTCGCGGAGGTCGCTGAGCTGGGGCTTGCCGGTGCCGCCGGTGCGCTGCACGGCGTTTCGGGACAGCTGGGACAGGGCGATGATGGGAATGTTCAGCTCCTTGGCGGTGGCCTTGAGCGTACGGGAAATGGCCGCCACCTCCTGCTCGCGCAGGCCGCGCAGTTCCACCGGACCCTGCATCAGCTGGAGGTAGTCCACCACGATCAGGCGTACGCCTTTCTGCTTCACCAGGCGCTTGGCCTTGGTGCGGAACTCCATGATGGGAATGCCGGGCGTATCGTCTATGTACAGGGGGGCCTTGGCCAGGCGCTTGAGGGTGTCTTCCAGTTGCACCCACTCGTACTGCTCCAGCTTCACGCCGCCCTTGATCTTTTCGCCGGACAGGCCGCTTTCCGTGGTGATCAGGCGCTTGCCCAGTTGGTCGGCGCTCATTTCCAGGGAGAACACGGCAACGGGCATATTGGCATCCACCGCCGCGTTGCGGGCGATGTTCAGGGCAAAAGCCGTCTTACCCACGGACGGACGGGCAGCCAGGATGATAAGGTCGCTCTTCTGCCAGCCCTGGGTGACGCGGTCTATGCTGGGATAGCCGGAAGGGACGCCCGAAGGACCGGTGATGCCCTGCAACTCCTGCAGGTTGTCCAGCACGGAGTTGATGATGGAGCCGATGTCCTGCACATCCCGCTTCACATTGTTCTGGATGGCGGCGAACACCTTGGTCTGGGCGTTGTCGATGAGGTCGTCCACGTTGGTGGACTCGTCGAACGACTGTTTCAGAATCTCATACGAAGCGGTGATCAGGTCCCGCTGGATGGTCTTCTGCTTGAGGATTTTGATGTAATACTCGATGTGCGCGGCCGCGCCGATGTTCTGGGACAGGCTGGCCAGCACAACAGGACCTCCCACTACCTCCAGGTTGCCCTTGGAGCGAAGTTTTTCGCTCACGGTTACCAGGTCTATGCTCACGTGCTCGTTCACCAGCTCGCTCATGGCCTCGAAGATCATGCGGTGCTTGGGGTCGTAGAAGCAGGCGGCGGAGAGCTCCTCCATCGATTCGTCGATGGTGGCGGGTTCTACCAGCATAGCGCCCAGCACAGCCTCTTCCACATCCAGGGCCTGCGGGGGTTTGTTCCCCATCAGGGCCTCCAGGTTCAGGGGCTCTGCCGAACGGTTCTTTTTGCGGGAGGTATCGGCCATAAAGGTCTACTGCTCGAAATCCGGATTGATGATGATGCGGCCGCAGTGCTCGCAGATGATGAGCTTGCGGTTGGAGGCGATTTCCACGCGGCGCTGGGGCGTGATGGTGTTGAAGCAACCGCCGCAGGAATCTCCGTTATAGATACCTACCACGGCCAGGTGGTTGTTCACGCTGGCACGGATGCGCTCATAGGCGCTCATGGTACGGTTGTCGATCTTGGCGGCGCAGGCGTCGCGGCGCTCACGCAGCACGGCTTCCTCCTTGGCGGTCTCTTCCACGATGGTCTCCAGTTCGGCCTTCTTGGCCTTCAGGTCCTCGTTGCGGATGGTCAGGCGGTCCTTGATTTCGTCCAGTTCGGCCTTCTTGGCACCAATCTCATAGCGGGAGTCGTTGATGGTCTTCTCATCAATCTGACGCAGGAGCTCCTGGTTTTCGATCTCCTTGTTCAGGGAGTCGTACTCGCGGGAGTTCTGGATGGTGTCCAGCTGGCGCTGGTATTTCTCAATCACGCTTTCGTGCTCTGCGATGGAGAGCTTGGCATCGGCGATGTTGCGGTTGAACTGGTCGATGACGGCCGAGATGGCGGCGCTGCGCTCTTTGAGCGTGGCGATTTCGGCCTCCAGGGCGCTCACCTCTGCGGGGAGTTCACCGCGCAGCTGGATGATCTTGTCAATCTCCGAATCCGCGGCCTGCAGTTCATAGAGGGTTTTCAGTTTTTCCTCTACGGGCATATCGGAATCCGCGAAGTTCTTTTGCAGGGAAACGAAAGTCTCCCTGTTGTCGATGGGAGCCTCCACTTTGCTGGCGGCGGGGGTTTTCTTGGTACTTGCCATAAATAGTATAAATCGATTTATTATTTACAACCCAAAGTAGTGGACAGGGTTGCTCCTGTCCAGTACGGCACTTTTGTAGCTTGCAAAGGTAGGAAAATTTTTCCGTATCTGTGCCAACAAGATGTCCACAATCTCCACTTCGCTCTCGAAATGGCCGATATCCATAATCATAAAGCCATCCGGCGTAAAGAACTGATGGTAGGACACATCGGCCGTGATGTACAACTGGGCGCCCTTGGCGCGGGCTACTTCGGCCTCTGAACCGCCGCTGCCACCCAGCAGGGCCACCTTCCGGATGGGCGTTTCCAGCGGCTTGGAACTGCGGATCACGCGCAGGCCGAACTGCTCTTTCACATAGCGAAGGGCTTCCTGGCCGTCCATAGGCTTAGGAAATTCGCCGATACAGCCCAGTCCCACGCATTCATCGGCCTCCGGGACCAGGATCTGTACGTTTTTCAGGGCCAGCCGGCGGGCCATGGCGCCGCTGACGCCGGCAATCACTTTATCCGCCGTGGTATGCGCTGCATACACGGCCACGCCGTGCCGAACCGCCTGCATAACGGCGGCCCCCACGGGATCCTGGGCATTGATGCGCTTAAGCCCCTTGAAGATGAGCGGATGATGGGTAACCACCATATCGCAACCTTTCTCCACCGCCTCTGCAATGAGTTCAAGCGTGCAGTCGAAGCCCACCAGGACGGCCGTGACGGGGTCTGACGGACTGCCGATCAGCAGCCCGCTGTTGTCCCACTGCTCCTGGATGCCCAGCGGAGCGAATTGCTCCAGCACGGCGGTAATGTCCCCTACCGTCATAAGGCTTTGCGCACTTGCACCAGTTGCGCCCGGATTTCCTTGAGCGCGCCGATGGCCTTCACCCGCTTGTCCACACTGCGGCGGTCTTCCGTCAGGCGCTGTCTGGCTCCCTCCAGCGTGAGCCCCTGGTTCTTCAGGAGATACTGGATTTGCTTGAGGGTTTCTACATCGTCCGGGTGGTACAGCCGGTTGCCCTTGGCGTTACGCTGGGGTCTGATGAATTTCTCGAAATAGTTGCTCCAATAGCGGATGGCCGAGGCATTTTCGCCCAGTTCTGCCGCTACTTCGCCCATCGTGTAAATCAATTTTGCCATAATGTACAAAGATAGGAAAAAAAACGGGGATTATCCCCGTTTGGCAGGCTGATGCGAAAAACTTCTTCGCGGCCCCTCGGCCTCCAGCCAATGCTCGTGGTCGAAAGCCTCCCCCGGAAAGACGAATGGCCCCTCGTGGTCAATGCAGAACGCCATATACGTAATGGGCAACCCCATCTCCAGGAACATCTTCTCATAGAACGTCTGCACCTGCGTAACCACCTCCGGACAAGCAGTATCGTGATACACGTCAGTACTATGGAAAAGGATGGGCAGGTGGTTCACTTGGCAGACGGCCTGGGTGTATTCGTACAGATAGCGGGAGTCGGTTTTCAGGTGGATGATGCCGCCGGGCCGGAGGAATTGGCGGTAGCGCTCCAGAAAGAGCGGAGAGGAAAGGCGGCTGTTCTCACTGCCGCGGAGCTGCGGATCGGAAAAAGTGAGCCAGATTTCGGATACTTCCTCCGGGCCGAAAAACGCCTCGATGAACTCGATGCGCGTGCGCAGAAAAGCCACATTGGGCAAAGTATTCTCCGTGGCATACTTGGCGCCCTTCCACAACCGGGCCCCCTTGATATCCACGCCGATATAGTTGATCTCCGGATGGCGCAGGGCCAGGGCAATGGTGTAATCCCCCTTGCCGCAGCCCAGTTCCAGCACGATGGGATGATCGTTGCCGAACATTTCGGCCCCCCAGCGGCCTTTGATGGGATGGTCGCACAGGCGGAGCGCCTTGCTGCCGGGCTCCTTGGCCGCCAGTACCTGCGACGCGTCCGGCTGCAGCAGGCAGCGGAACGTCTCGTTCTCGGCAAATTTCTTCAGCTTTCCGTGACCCATAACAATTTACTGTGCGTTGGCCTTGCGATGGCCGAACAAAAAATTGGTTTTTCGGGCAACCGCACGAAAAATAATTTTTTTTCGGCCGTGGGGAGTTACTCAGCCTTCTGGTTTTTCTTCTTGGACCTGTTCTTCTTGCGCCGTTTTTTCTTCTCCTGGTCGAAGCGGTTGATGGCATCGTCACCCACGGCGTCGATGAACTCCGGCGTAGCCACCACCTCCTGCTTGAGCGTCTGCGGCTTCTCCCCGCGGCGGTTCATCGCCTGGATGTCCCGCACTTCATCGGCCGACAGGGCAAACGTCTGGGTCAGAGAGCCTTTCTCGTAGGAGAAGTAGAGTTTTTCGGCCAGGATATCCGTCTTCACCAGCCAGGCCTGTCCGTCCTGGAACTCAAGCGGTTCACTCACCCGCGGAATGCGCGAATGGGCGTCCAGATAAGCGGCCACTTCGTAATTGAGGCAGCATTTGCGCTTGCCGCACTGGCCCGCCAGTTTCTGCGGATTCAGCGACAGGTCCTGCGTGCGGGCGGCCGATGTGGTGATGGACTTGAACTCCGTGATGTAATTGGCGCAGCACAGTTCCCGGCCGCAAACGCCCAGGCCGCCGATGAGGCCGGCTTCCTGTCGGGCGCCGATCTGCTTCATCTCCACCCGGATATGGAACTCCTCGGCGAAATCCTTGATGAGCTGGCGGAAGTCCACGCGGCCATCGGCGATGTAATAGAAGATGGCCTTGGTGCCGTCGCCCTGGAATTCCACGTCGCCGATTTTCATTTCCAAGCCCAAGTTAGCGGCCAGCACGCGGGCGCGGATCATGGTTTCCTGCTCCCGGGCAATGGCGTCCTGCCAGCGCTGGATGTCGAAGGGGCGGGCCTTGCGGTAGATTTTCCGCAGTTCCTGCGTGGCGGGATCCACCCCCTTGCACTTCATCTGCCGACCCACGGCAGCGCCTTCCAGGGTCACGATGCCCAGGTCGTGCCCGTTGGCGGCTTCCACCACCACCAGGTCGCCGGTCTTGATGCTTTGCCCGGAGGCGTTCACGTAAATGGCCTTCCGGGTGTTTTTGAAGCGAACCTCGAAATAATTGTCAAACTGTTCCTGGGCAATTCCCTTGAGGGTATCATAAACCTCCAGCTTGCAGCAGCCCTGGCGGTAGCGGATGTCCCGCTCGCCGGTGGCTTCGTCTGTGACCACGGTGCATCCGCGGAAACAGTCAAACTGGATGGATTCATTTGAATATTCCATATTCAATTGAATATTAAATAATCGACGTTACCCCCTCCCGAAACCCCTCCCCTCGGGGGAGGGACTTATTAGGGGTTTATCATAACATATAAAGCCTGTTCACCATATCGGTGAAAAGGATTTTCTGGTTCACGTTGCGCTCCAGCAGGAGCAGGGCGCGGTCCAGGACGGCCATCCCCCGACGCGGGAACGAAGGCTTCAGCGCAGCAGCCATGCGCCGATAAAAGTCTTCATCCTCTTCCGGAACCCGCGCCAGTGTGGGCATTTTCTGCAGCAGGAAGATGTGCCGAAGGTCTTCCGAAGCCAGCCGGCAGAAGCTTTTCTGCTGCTCCCGCACTTTCAAATCGGCCACGGCCTCCCCCGTTTCCAGGGCCTTGAGCAGGTCGCGCGCCAGGAGGGCTTCCAGCAAGTCGTGGAAGAGGTCCGTGAGCACGCTCTGGCCAGCGGCCTCCTTGGCGTGTACTTCGCGTTCCGCTTCCGGCGACAAAGGCTGCACACGCAGGTGCAGGCAGCGGGAAGCAATGGTCACCAGCACCTTTTCCGGGGCGTGGGTAATCAGGATGAACAGCGTCTTCTGCGGCGGTTCTTCCACCATTTTCAGCAGCGCATTGGCCGCCTGGGCGTTCATCTTTTCCGGCAGATACAGGACCACCGTCCGGTAACCGCCCTCCACGGCGCTCAGCGACAGGCGCTCCAGGATGCTTCGCGCTTCATTCACGGAGATATTGCTCTGTTTCCCCTCTATGCCGATGGCCGTATACAGCTCATTCTCAAAGAAATACGGGTTCTCTAGCAACAACTGCCGAAACGGGCCCATATACTGCAGCGAGACGGGTTTGTCGGATCCCGCTACCGGGAAAACGAAGTGGATATCCGGGTGGATGAGCTTCCCCACGCGCGGATTCCCACCGTAGAGTTCCTCCAGGAACTGCAGCACCAGCGGAAAAGCGCCGCCGCCGTCGTCCTCGTGCAGGAGCAGGGCGTGCGGCACACGCCCGCTTTCCACCATCTGATGGAGGGCATTCACCACTTCCGTATTCCCATACACCATCATATCGTCCGGTCTCCCACATAGCGGGCCAGCGCCGCCAGGTATTCTTTTTCGGCCGATGCCGGGAAAGCTTCCAGACAGGCCAGGGCTTCGTTGATATACTGGTCCATCACCCGGGCGGCACGCGCCATTCCGTCCTTGGCCCGGACGAAAGCACGGATCTCCGCCTCCCCTTCGGGATGCTCGGCCAGACGGGCCACCTGGGCGCGGACGGCTTCGGCCTCCTGAGGCGGAACCGTTTCCAGCGCACAGAGCAGCGGCTGGGTTATTTTTTGTTCCTTCAAGTCAATGCCCACAGGCTTTCCCAGGGTGGCCGAAGGTTCGCTATAGTCGAAAATATCGTCCTTAATCTGGAAGGCAATTCCCAACCGGCGGGCGAAATCCCCCGCCGCCCGGCACAGTGTCTCCGTAGCATCCACTGAGATAGCGGCCGACAGGGCCGCAGTTTCGAACAACGACGCCGTTTTTCCGTAGACAATCCGCAGATAATCGGCCTGCGTAGTATCGGCCCGGGTGGTCTTTTCCAATTGCAGCAATTCCCCTTCCGTCAGGTGCCCCAGCGTATTGGAGAACAGTTCCAGCACCTGCAGGATATGTTTTTCTGCGCCCAGGATCAATTTCAGGCAGGTCACCAGCCAGTAGTCGCCCATAAGCACGGCAGGGCTGGCGCCCAGCTGGGAAAAAACGGTGGGAAGTCCCCGGCGGCAAGCCGCGCCATCCACTACATCGTCGTGCAACAGGGTGGCATTGTGCAACAACTCCACCGACGCCGCAAAGCGATACGTGTCCGGCGTCTTCTTCCCCAACGCACCGCTCACCAGCAACGCCAGCATAGGCCGAAGCATTTTGCCAGGGTGTTCCCGCAGCCCGCGATTGGTCGCGTCCAGCAGCGGGATATCCGAGCGCAGCGACGCATCGATCTGCGCCTCCACGCGGGCCAGCCCGTCCTGCAGGAAGGTATGGATTTCTTTGATTTCCACTTACTTGAAGTATGCCAAAAGGTCTTCTACTGTTTCCGGAAAACGAATGAGGTCGATATCCTGCTGCGCCGTCATGTTGGTCTTGGCAAAATGAGCCAGCAAGTCCTTGAGCGGATTATAGAAACCGTCCAGGTTCAGGGCATAGATATCTCCTTCGTACTTGTGCAATTTGCGCAACACGTGGGTTTCCATAAGTTCATCCAGGGTGCCGATGCCGCCGGGCAGGGCGATGGCTGCCACGGTGTCTTTCCGCATAGCTTCCTTGCGGGACGACATCGTGTCCGTCCACACGTGCTCCTTCACTTCCGGATGCTCCAGTCCCGCCATAAAACGCGGCAGTACGGCAATATGCCGGCCGCCCACGCGAACGGATTCGCCGGTGATGGCACCCATGGTACCACGCGCGCCGCCGCCGGAAACCACATCGTATCCCAACGTATGCAGGCCGCTCACCAACTGGCGGGCAGCCTGATTGTACTTCGGGTCAATGGTATTGCTCGAAGCGCAGAATATCACCACCTTCTTTCCCATTAGAAGAAGATGCCGACAGTCACCTTGAGACCCTGATAGTTCTTAATGTCCTTGTAGTTGGAAGCGACGGTCTTCAAAATGGTATCGGCCGCCAGCTTGTCCTCATTGAACAGTTTGCCTGCGTTCATAAACCACTGCACGGAAACCTGGACGTGGCGCATCACTTCGATACCGCCACCCACGCCGAAACCTACCTCGAATTTGTTCTTGGCATCTCTCAGGTATTTGTTAATTTCATCGCTGGTCGCGCCTGTAATGCCTCCGTTGAGGCGCTCACCGGGAGTAACATCATAGCCGATAAAAGGCTCCAGCATAATAAAGGGACGGACAGCGAGCAGGTCCAGACCCAGCTGGGCGCTCAGCTCCAATTCCACGAAACCGGCCTGCGACTTGAGGTCCCTGAGGCCATCGTTCACCTGGGAGCCCTTGGTCTGATAGACCAGCTGCGGTTGCAGGGTGAAGAACGGGCCCATCCCGATCTTATAAGCCACGCCGGCGTGCCAGAGGGCAGCGTTCTTAACCTCGGCCGACCAGTTGGTCCCGTTGGGAAGCTTGGTGGAAGAAGAGGTGAAACCACCGATGATGCCAAACTGTGCGTGCGCCGCAGTAAAGGTGAGCAGCGCCAGGGTAAGGGTCAGGAAAAGTTTTTTCATTGGTTTACAGGTTTGCTTTGATTTTTTCTACCAGAACAGCCTTGGGCATGGCACCCACGGTCTTGTCCACCAGCTGGCCGTTCTTGAAGAAGAGCAGCGTAGGGATGCTCATGATGCGGTACTTGGCGGCAATCTCATCAGCGTCGTCCACATTTACTTTCACCACGCTGATCTGGCCGGCCATTTCCTCCTCTACCTCGTCCAGGATGGGAGACAGCATACGGCAGGGGCCGCACCAGGTGGCCCAGAAGTCCACAATGATGAGCTTGTTGCCCAGCAACAGCTCCGGGAAATTGGTATTGGTAGCTACTTTTGCCATAGTTTTTAATCTTTAATCTTTAATCTTACAAATATAAGAATTTTTTTAGAGCTGATCTTCTACCGGCAGGACATAGGCACGGAGGCCTAAGGCCTTGTTGGCGGTATCGGTCTTCCTGAGCTCCTGCATGATCTTAGGGGCCAGGGCATCTTCCACTACGCTCAAGAGGGCGTGATTCTGCGTGGGCCAGGCGTGGTTCCCCAGATGGGGTTCTCCATCCACGGATCCACGGCCACCTATTTCCTGCCACACGGTGTAACCCCGCTGGCCCATCCCTTCCAGCATCTCTACAATCTCCTGATTGTATGCCTGATTATATACAACGAATATCGCTTTCATTTTATCTTTTCTTAGCTTTACGTCTTTCTCGGTGTTCGGACAAGCCGCAGTAGAGGACGGGGATGAGCACCAGGGTGATGAGCGTGGAGACGGAAAGACCCCAGGCCACGGTGGTACCCAGACCATTCCACATTTCCGAACCTTCTCCCCGGCCCAACGCCATGGGCAGCATACCCAGCACGGTGGTAAGGGTGGTCATCAGGATGGGGCGCATACGGGCCTTGGCCGCCGTAATGGAAGCCTCCCGCACGCTGTATCCCCGTTCCTGCAAGAGGATGGTGTAGTCGATGAGCACGATACCGTTTTTCACCACGATACCCAGCAGGATGATGATACCCACGGCCGACATCAT